>JAESGS010000338.1_pt1 | contig 45711 bp, 45 predicted proteins | sample 9269761 | NCBI WGS metagenome assembly JAESGS01 (sample SAMN15741799, study PRJNA653493) | algae metagenome | isolation source: Cyanosarcina radialis HA8281-LM2 and co-occurring heterotrophs from damp... | place: USA: Makauwahi cave, Hawaii | collected 2011-01-06 | reverse complement strand
GAGCATTTGAGAACTAGTTTAGCTAAAATTTTGAATGATTTGACTTCAGAAGCGATCGCTTCTTTGACGGGATGGCAATTTATTCGTGACGCACTATCTGTAGCAAACATTTAGCGAATTCATATTACTCGTTCTGCCGCAGGAATCGTCAGCCGCCCTACGCCGCATCCAACATCTAATACCTGCATTCCAGGAGCCAGATTCAGCCGCTCTAAAATCGTCGAACTACCAGCAACCGCATTCACGTAAGGATTTTCTAGGAACCAGGCTAACCAGGCAGGGCAAGGTAAGAAGCGAAAGCGTACAGCCCCTCGCCACCAAAGGCTAACCCCGATCGCCACTAAAAGAAACATGGCAGTGTCTAGAAGAAATGTCTTCATTTTCCTGTCCCCATCTAGCAATTAATCTTTCAATTTCAACCTGAAAACTCTGCAATCGATCGACGGCTCGATCGATTGCCTGAATCAGTTTTTCTATCTTTTGTCGAACTGCTTCACCAGGGCATTGGTGCTGTTCGCAAATTTGCAGCAGTTCTTTAATTTCTTGAAGCTTTAAACCCAGATTTTGAGCGCCTTTAATCAGAGTTAAACGCTCGAATACGTCAACAGAAAATAGACGAAAACCACCAGAACTACGGGCAGGCGATCGCAATAGTCCGAGTTCGTCGTAGTAGCGTAGCGTTTTAATCGGTATTCCGCTTCTGCTAGCAACCTGACCGATCCGAAGTAGATTCGATTTCTGGGAAGGCATAGTCACCTCCAACCTCTAATTGCCTTTCAGAAATGGCTGGTTGAGCAAGTCATCTCAAGGAGAGAAATGCCCTAAATCGATCGAAATCATGCCAGCAGCATGACAAACGAACAAACAGGCGATAAACATTCCGATCGCGCCCATGATGCGGTTAAGCCAACCGAGAATAGCTGGATGACTGGTTTGGGAATCGGTAGTTTGAGGTGCTTGAGAAATCGGTTCGATATGTTCGTGCATGAGGATATCCTCCAAGTCATTCAAAAGGCATAGTCGATCGCGATTCACGGCAGATAAGCATTGGTGACATACTGCTGCACCATGCGGTGGGTGTTGAAAAAGGAAGCATTGAGCGCGATCGCGTGGCGCATGACCTCGATCCAGCGATCGCGATCGTGGTAGAACATGGGTACGATCGCATTTTCTAGCTTGCGATATAAATCCTCCGCATCCTGCCAATTCAACGCCTCTGAAGCCGAATATTCTGGCTCTTGCGACCCGATCGACCAACCAGTGATGCCTTCTAGATGCCCCTCGATCCACCAGCCATCTAGAATGCTGAAACTGGGCACGCCGTTATGAGCGGCTTTCATGCCAGAGGTTCCCGATGCTTCCATGGGGCGCTGCGGCGTGTTCAGCCACAGATCGACCCCAGAAACAATCGATCGGGCAAGATCCATGTCGTAGTTCTCCAAAAATACTATCGAAATTCGATGCTGTAGCTGCCGGGAAACCTCTACCACCCGCCGAATTAGCTCCTTGCCACCATAGTCTTGGGGATGGGCTTTACCTGCAAAGACAAACTGTAAAGCCCCAGCTTGTTCGGAGATCGCTGTCAGCCAATCGAGATGGGAAAAAATCAAGTCTGCTCGTTTGTAAGCAGTTGCTCGGCGAGCAAAACCGATCGTCATCACCTCCGTGGATAGGGAAACGTTAGTTTGTTCTCTAACCAAAGACAGAAGATGAGTTTTAGCTACCATGTGAGCCTGCCAGATTTCCTCGCTGGGAATGTTAATTGCCTGCCTCAACATCGCTGGGTCGTTACTCCAGCCAGGAATATGTTGGTTGTATAGGGTTCTGAAGCTGTCGCCAGTCCAAGTCCAGGAATGCACGCCATTGGTGATGTGATGGATGGGATAACCGGGAAACATTACCTGAGAAACTTCCTCATGCCGCTTGGCCACGCCATTGACATAATGGCTCATGTTCAGTCCCAGCAACGTCATATTCAGTCGATCGGTGCCACAAAGCATCTGCAATACCTCGAACGGCACCACCTGTCCTAGTACCTGTTGCACCAGTTCGTAGCTAAAGCGATCGTGTCCTGCTGGAACGGGAGTATGAGTCGTAAAAACGCACTGGTTTCTGATGCCAGTGAAATTCCAACGATCTAGCTGCCTGCCGCTGTCGCTTTCCAATAGTTCTAGAATCAGGAGACTGGCATGACCTTCATTCATGTGGAAACGCTCGATCCCGCTGTATCCAAGTGCCTTCAGCATCCCGATCCCGCCGATGCCTAGCAAAGCTTCCTGAGCCAAGCGATAGCGATCGTCCCCTCCATAGAGAGAATCTGTTAGAGTTCGATCGAAGTCGCTGTTGCTGTCAATATCCGTATCCAACAAGATTAGGGGGACGGTGTAGCCGCTCAGCCCTACAATGTCATACTGCCAAGCTCGAACCCGAACCGTTCGTTGCTCGATTTCCAACTCGATAGTTTCCGGTAACAGGTGCAGGAAGTCCTCTGAATGCCATTGCTCTGCCCGCTCCTGCTGTCCGCCGCCCCGATCGAGTTTCTGATGAAAGTAGCCTTTTCGATACAGCAGGGTTACGCCCACTGCTGGGACGCGCAGATCGGCGCAGGATTTTAAGGTGTCGCCCGCCAGGATGCCTAATCCTCCGCTGTAAGTGGGCATCGCCGCACCAACTCCAACTTCCATTGAAAAATAGGCAATCTGTCGATTGGCTTTGGCTTCGTCTTGAGTCGTACTCACCAGGACATCGATATATGCCTCTGGATGTTGAAAAAATCGATCGCGACAGAATTCCGAACAGAAATGTACCTTTCGATCTTGGTAGAACGCCGTCACCTCTCTACCAGATTGAACTGTCATGCCACAAACTGGGTCTTTGAGAATTGCCACCATACCGCTGTCCTCGCTGCGTCAAGCAATACCAATTTGAAAAAAGAACTGGGCAGATGGATCGGTCAAACCCAGACGGAGAAGCCTATTCGTAATCCTTTCATCCAAAATCCAAAATCCAAAATGGTATGATTAGCCCCTTTGGTGTTCAACCTTTTTTCTTCGCGGTTGCCACCACAGGGAAAATCCTGTAGCGAGCAACACCAGTAAGCCAAGTGCATTCAAGAATGGATAGATTGCTTCCAGATTGAGAATGCCAAAATCTCCCTTGTGAATATCCAGCAACCATCTGAAATCGCTATCCTTACCTGCGACATCCAGGATTTGATAAATTGTCCCAGTTGTCAAAGAGATTAGGAGCGGTACTATCATTACAGGGGCAAGGGCGCGATGAAGTTGACGAAACCGGACTTGACGACTTTTCATGGTGAAAACCTCTACGTTACGATCGAATTAACGAGTTGGTTGCAGGTTGCCAACGCGAGTAGATAACGCATTCACTCTGAAGCAACTGATACCAATTTGAAAAAAGAACTGGGCAGATGGATTAGCCAAACCCAGATGGAGAAGCCTACTCGTAATCCTTTCATCCAAAATCCAAAATCCAAAATCCAAAATGGTATGAAATCTCAGTCAGTTCGCCTAAAGGGATTACTGGTAACATAGCTCCTTGGTTGCGCGTAAATAATTGGCTCGCGCGGTTCGACAGGCGATCGCACCATCAGTACAGAACAGGGAGCATGGCGAGTCACATAACCGCTGGTATCTTCTGGAAACAGCTTAGGTAAACCAGAATTTTTCTGCTGTCCAATCACGATGAGGTCGGCTTCCCAGGTACGGGCAAAGTCGCAAATCGCTAGACCGGGAACCCCTGAAACTTGGGCGTATGTAGTAGCTATCCCTAGAGCGTTTGCAATCTCAGCCTGCAACTGCAATAGTTCCAATCCAGCGTCAGCTATGTTTTGTTGTTGCCTGCGGCCAGTATTCGAGCTACTGCTATTCCTGCCCAGAAAGTCCTCGACGGGCAAGGGTGGGGATGCTTCTAAATCGCTTTTTGTCTCCGAAAACAGGACGTGTAACAGCATCAAGCTCGTTTTGCTAGTTGCCAGATTCAGAGCAGTTTCAAACGGATATCTGGCAGTTTTAGAAGGAGCGATCGCGACCAAGATTTTTTGAAACATTTTATTTCTCTTCTGAAGTAGCGAAGTACGCTATCGAGCGATCTGCTTAACAACCCCGATGGTGCGATCGGCGCTCGCGGTGTTGAGAGGGGGAAATACAGATTTCCTCCGTCGGTTGAAAAGATCCGACTGGAAGTTTCCGCTTGAACGTTCCACCCTGCCCTACAGTCATGGCTGAAACATCGAAGGTAAATTCTTGACCGGGTTGTAGCGATTGACAATCGATCGTGACAGCCCGTTTCACCACATAAATAGGTGCCCAAGGACAGCAGTAATAGTGCCCCAGGCGGGTTCCCCATGGGTCAAGAGCGTAGGCGATCGCTCCCTGTGCTAGGGCGGTATCGATCGCTGCCTGAATTTCCAGCGTGCGTTCCGGGTCGGGATCGGCCTGCCAAATCGCCGCGATCGCTGCTCTGGCTTCAGGATTTCGCTGAAACTCGTCTCGGATGGCTGGATCGGTGAGGCACCAGGGATCGAAACCTGCTTCACCAGGAAGGGGGCGTTGAAGTCGGTTAGAAGTCAAGGCAGGCTTTATGGGAGCGGACGAAGGCTGCTCCAGCAGTTGCGGCATCGCCAGAATTTGCCCCAGATGGTAGTAGTGTTCCAGGGCAGCTTTAGCATATCGTTCGATATTAGGATGAACCGCCTGGGGAACATCTGGTTTCCAGAGTTGTTCGGCATAGTCTGCCTCGCTGTTGGCAGCCGCCAGTCGTTGATGAATCTGGTAAATTGTGGGGTGTTTTTCTGGAGGAATGGTTTCGGCTTCAAAAGTGGCGATCGCTGCTTCCGCATGAGTCCGAATCAGCCGGGTGGCTGCTACCATGCCGTCTAGATGGGCGTTCGGACAAGACTCCGACTCTGCCCAAGAAGGCAGGTCTGCTGGGAGATATTCATCTAGCAGATAAGCCGGATTCTGTTGCGCCTGATGCGCTCGGTTGAGCCAGCTTTCGACTTGGCGATAGCAGGCAAGAGCTTGTTTTGCCGTGATGGATGGAACGTACCCCACCGTTGACGGATCGGCTTGATAGTCAGCCTCTAGAAGTCGATCGCCCAGCGTTTGCAGGACAAAAGCATTCCAGGCACAGAGAAATTGCCCCTGATTTGCCAGATCGATCGTCCAGGGATTCAAGCCCTGGATCTTTAATTCCAAACGGCGATCTTCCACCTGTTTGAGCAAGTCATAGACAGTTTGACCTGCCCGCCGATAAGCTTCCAGCGTGTCAGCAGCCACCTCGCCCTTTGCCAGAGCCGCTAGTTTTACCATCAGTCCTGGTCGTGATGCCATACCATTTCCTCCTTGTCGATCGATTTTGGATTTTAGATTTTGGATTTTGGATTAACTCTGCTTGGCAAGAGGCGGCTTCAAACTCCTTCTATTTGGTGGTTCTGCTGAACGCGATCGCTCTCCTCAAGCGCCAACGGTGGCAATTTCAGTTTTTGCCACGATCGGAAGTTGCACCCTCAGAACCGAACAGGTGGCATGGTGCCAGACATAATTGCTAACGCTTCCCAGCATTAGCTCTCTAACGCCGGACGATCCCCGATGCCCGATGACAATCAGATCTGCTTCCCACTCCTCAGCAACAGCACAGATAGTTTCACCGGGATTGGCCACGAGATCGCCCGTTGGTTGGGCGTAATCTGCATCTATGCCAGCGGCGATCGCCCGCTCGTTATAGGCTTGGAGAAAATTTAAACCTACTTGCTCGTAAATTTTCCACTGCCGTTCGTAAGACTGTACTTCTGCCTCAACCGACTCAGGACTATAATTCCCGCTGGTGCGCTCTTCGATCTGGGGAAACTCTTGCTCCTGCACGTTGGGGACGTGGAGGAGCAGTAAGTTACCGCCGATGGCTTTTGCCTGGGCGATCGCCGTTTCAACCACATACTCGGCCAGATCCGAGCGATCGAGGGCAACCAGAATTTTGCGAAACATAGAAATCTCCTTTACTCTTCTTTAGCCTGTTACCACTTATTAATCGGGCAGTAATCTACACAATCAATGGCGTGCTTGGTTAGTACGGTTGATGGGTGAATTGTGCATTGAAGAAAGGGATTATGGCTAAAATACCGACAATGATGACAAGGGGCTTGAGGAGGGAGCTTGAAGCTAAATAAATGTGGTTGCCCTCGCTTAGGACGGAAGGCATAAATTGCCGCAGCGATCGCCGAGATCGCCACAAAACCGACCGCGATCGGAACGCTTACATCTGATGTAGAAAGCTTTTCAATCCCCCGATAGCTTGGAGAAAAGTAATTAGATGGTATAGTTGCTATCGATTTTGCTTCCATGATTTAAAAGTGATTTCAAGCCTCTATTTCTGGTTGATGTTTGGTTAAAGCTTCCTGGAGTTTGGCTTCATCTTCTTTTGATAGAGAAGTTCGCAGCACTTTCCCCTCGAACTGGCTCAATTCATCCAGCACTTTATCTGGTGTAGACTTTTTCACCAGAACGAAAATAGCCGAAGTTCCCGGTTCGATCGTGTCGCCAATTTCTCGAATGAAGTTGTCATCAATGCCAATATCCGTCAAAGCACCAGAGATCGCACCGACTGCCGCTCCAAAGATTGCCAGCAGGGGATGGAAAAATATCAGCCCGATCAGCAACCCCCAAAAGCCCCCGCTCAAAGCCCCGGAAGTCACCAGTTCTTGAGTTTGTTTGATTTTGACTTTGCCTTCTTGGTTGCGAACAACGATCGCCGCATCTTCCAGATCGACTAAATACTCTCGTTCCAATTTTCTGAGTTCGATTAGCACTTCGTCAGCTTTAAACTCATCTCGAAAACCAATTACAATTAAATCGCTCATAAGCGTTACCTGTTTGAAAAAAATCTGTAATTCCAAGTTTTTTACTTAACCAGCAGGCGGTTATACAAACGAGCGATCGCTGCGGCGTATAACCCAGTTCCCAAAGACCAGAACAACAACCCAGTAACGAAACTGCCCAGACTGACAACTCGCACTATTCCAGTTAAATTCAAGTGCAGGATGTAGCCGAAGAAGGCGGTGCTGGCCTGCGGTGCCAGGGCAACAAACACCACGCAGATGGAGTAAACCAACCCGGTGAGCATAGTTGTGGACAAGAAGAGCGATCGCCCATTCAACTTGGCAACGACGTAATTGCGGTGGGCGCGTTCGGATTCGGAATGGTGGGTACTAAGTGTCATAGTGAGATTCCTCTGAATTTGACGAGCGTGGATGTTTAGTGCGACCCCAGGGCCAAAAAGCTGGAGTGCGTTCGGCATAGTGGGCATACTCCTCACCAAAGTCTTTCAAGGCTTCCCGTTCTTCCTGGCGTGCCAACCGGATATACATAAATACCAGAACTGGAAACATCAGTAGCGTCAGAACCGTAGGCCACTGGAGCAAGAAACCTAGCATGATGACAATAAACGCCGCGTACTGGGGATGGCGAATCGTGGCATAGGGACCAGACCTGGCCAGGGTATGGCTGCGCTGTGCTTTGTACAGAACATCCCAAGCTGATGCCAGGTAAATAAATCCACCAAAAATCAGGATGCTGCTGAGAATATGGAGAAAGTTGAAATGCGGATCGCCCTTCATCCCTAGCAACGTCCACCACAGATGTCCGGCATCGTGAGACAGCAGATCCATTTGCGGATACTGCCGTTGCAGCCAGCCGGAGAGCAGATAGATGGTGAGGGGAAAGCCATACATTTCGGCGAACAGTGCCACGATAAAGGCAGAAAATGCACCGAACGATCGCCAGTCGCGCTGGCTCTTGGGCTTGGTAAAACTGAACGCAAAGATAATAAAGACCAGGGAATTGATGATAACTAGAGTCCACAGACCGTAGGCAGGAAGGGGATTTGGCATAACAGAATTTCCTGATTTAATTGGGATTGAATTGCTGCCCGGAGCGATATCAAATCTGTTTAGCAAAGGTTGGTTTGCCCTCACCCCGCCTCCGGCACCCCTCTCACAAGCTTGGGAGAAGGGAGGGGGTGAGGGCACCGATTCATGGTTTTAAAAACCGGATTTCGTGTGAGTTGCTAGCGTCGAAGTTTATTGCTGCCGCCACTGTCTGACTGGTCATCACCCGACCAGACGTTACTGCCACCATGTCCGGCGTGTCCGTTACCAGACTGGTTATCGCCTCCCCCGTGCCCCCCATGTCCTCCGTGCATAAATAGGTGCATCAACGGGCAAAGCAGTAGAAACGCCCAAGGCAGAACGGGAATCAGGTGTGCCAGGTGTTCGGTCACGAGAAAAAAGGCAATTATACCCAGAAAGACATACAGGGCAATTTTGGCGGGCGATCGCCAAGAGGAAGTATGAGGGGAACGATCGTGGTGATGGGTCATATCAACCTTCCTGACAATGAATTTTGGATGAAAGGATTTTGGATTTTGGATTTCATGCCCGTTCCCTGCGATCGGACGTTCACTGGGTTGATAGCTTAAAGCCTTTGAGCAACGATGAATTGACAATGACCGATAGGGAACTGAGGGCCATGGCAGCAGCCGCAATAATCGGACTCAAAAAGCCAAACGCAGCGATCGGCAGCCCCAGAGTGTTGTAGATGAATGCCCAGAACAGGTTTTGTTTGATTTTTCGCATCGTGGCCCGAGAAAGGCGGATCGAACCTACCACGTCGCGAACGTCGTTTTTGACCAAGATGATGCCGCCAGTTTCTTTGGCCACATCGGCACCAGAACCGATCGCAATCCCAATGTCAGCAGTTGCCAGCGCCGGGGCATCATTGACCCCATCCCCCACCATCGCCACCACATCTTTCCGGGATTGAATTTCCTTAATGACGTTGGCTTTGTCTCCCGGCAAGACTTCGGCAATTACCCGATCGATCCCCAGTTGGCGGGCGATCGCTTCGGCGGTACGACGGTTATCCCCAGTGAGCAAAACCACTTTTACCTTTTCTTTGGTTAAGGCAGCAACCGCCTCCCTCGCCTCCGGTTTGAGCGTATCGGCAACTGCCACAATCCCAGTTAGTAAACCATTACAGCCCACTAACATGGCGGTTTTGCCGTCATTCTCTAGCTCCGTCAACCGCTCTTCCACTTCGGGGTAAATCTTGTAGTTCTGGTCTTGGAACAGGCGGCGATTTCCCAGGAGGACGCGATCGCCATTGACGCTTCCCCGAATGCCATGTCCCGGAATGGCTTCAAAGTTCTTGACGCTGTGTAGTTCTAGCCCTCGATGTTTGGCTTCCCGGACGATCGCCTCACCCAACGGGTGTTCCGAACCGATTTCCACTGCTGCTGCCAGTCGTAAAACCTCATCTTGAGAGCGATCGGATAACGCCACTACATCGGTAACGCTGGGTTCGCCTTTAGTGAGGGTTCCGGTTTTGTCAAACACGACTACCGATAGGTTCTGCGCTCGTTCCAGCACTTCCCCTCCCCGAATCAAGATGCCATTTTCCGCACCTTTACCCACCCCAACCATCAGCGCGGCAGGCGTGGCTACGCCTAGCGCACAAGGGCAAGAGATAATCAACACGGCGATAAATGCTAGCAATGCCTGTGGGAAGTTACCTGCAATCCACCAACCAATAAAAGCAATGATGGCGATGATAATGACCGCAGGCACAAAATAGCTTGTCACCTTATCTGCTAGCCGTTGGACTTGGGCGCTACTGCCTTGTGCCTCTTCGACAAACTTGATAATTTGTGCCAGGGCGGTTTCAGAACCTACTCTGGTAGCTCGAAAACGGAACAATCCCGTGCGATTGAGCGTGCCACCGATTACCTCTGCACCCGCAACTTTTTCCACGGGAATCGATTCTCCCGTCAACATCGATTCATCGACGGAGGAGTTGCCCTCAATCACGACTCCATCGGTCGGTATCCGTTCTCCCGGACGTACCACCACTACTTCATCTACCATCACGCTTTCGGCGGGAATTTCCATTTCCATGCGATCGCGGATGACTTTGGCGGTTGCAGGTTTGAGATCGAGTAATTTCCGAATTGCCGCCGAGGAATTCTTTTTGACGATTTCCTCCATGTACTTGCCCAGCAGGACGAAGGCAATAATGATGGCAGAGACTTCAAAGTATACTTCCCGTTCGGCTACCCGGACGGGCAAAATGTTAGGAAAGAAGATGACAATGACGCTATAAACGTATGCCACTGTCGTTCCCAGTGCGATGAGAAAGTCCATGTTGATGCTGCGGGTACGGATGGCATTCCACGATCCGACGTAGAACGACCAGCCACCGATAAATTGCACGGGGGTCGTCAGAATAAACAGCCATACACCCCAGGTAAACCAGGGGAGGGAGGGAATCGGAACCCAGGTGACTAACGTTACGCCTGCTGCTAACCCCAGAAATGCTGCCGCTCGCATAATCGCCAGCAGTAGCACCCCAGTCAGAGCCAGAGTGACCCGCTTTCGCATCGACTTGAGTTCCCGTTCTGGGTCGAGGAAGGTATTGAGGCAATTCTGGCTGCAAAAGTAATAGCTGCGCCCGCCGCGATCGGTTTTCAGGGCAGTAGCTTTGGGAATTACCATGCCGCAGATCGGATCTTTGGCCATCTCGCCTGGAGATGGGGCGAGAGCAGTTCCATGGTTATGTCGGTGATGGTTATGGTGTGTCATCCTTTCAATCCTTCGGCTAGTGTTTGAGCGCGACGTGCTAAAGGGAAAAGCTGTTGGCGAGCCGTTATAGTTAATCGGTATCTACTCGGATGGTTGAGTCTCAAAGGTTTTCTGGCAGTGCGGACTACAGAAGTAGTAAGTTTGGCCATCCCGCTCGGACTTGAGGGCAGTGGCAATATTAACTGTCATGCCGCAAATGGGATCTTTGGCAGTTTTGCCGTCCGAAGTTTTTTTACGTCCAAATAGGTTGTCGAGCATTTCTTAACTCCTTGTGAATAGGATCGATTAATAGAAAAGCGATAAGCGATCGATCTTTATAGAGAATCGATCGCAGCCTTTAACTTTGCTCTTACCTGTTCGGCAATCTCTTTCAAATCAGGATTTTCAATTGCCTGCATCGATGCCATCGGATCGACCGCCGCCACTTCAACTCCTGCTGTCGTTTGTTGCACGATTACATTGCAGGGCAACATCGTGCCAATCTTGTCTTCCACCTGCAATGATTGGTAAGCAAAGGATGGATTGCAAGCCCCCAGAATTTTGTAGCTCTGCATTTCCACATCTAATTTTTGCTTCATGGTGGCTTGCACATCAATTTCAGTGAGGATGCCAAATCCCTGCTGTTTCAAGCCCTCGATCGCTTTTACTACAGCCTCATTAAAGGAAATATCCAGAACCTTATTAAAGTAATAATTCATGGCTAGTTATCTCCCGATCTAAACCCTGTTTCTCAATGCAATATTGAAAATCGGAGTCATATTAACTTGACTTAATGACTAAAATATTGAAAGCAAAAACATCATTCTTTAATCATCTTTTGAATTTTAGGTTGATAGAATATTTTACCTATTTACACATTAGATTTCCGCTCTAGTTTTGTCCAATACCGTTTAGGATCGCGATTGATACCTTGAGGGTATTAATCACTGGCAATCATGAAGCAGAGGCATCTTGAATAGCAGATCTTCACCTTCGCGCTCGTTTTCAGTATTAATTTGACGGGCAATTTCCCGCACTATTTCCAGAAAAACAGGGATCGTTGGCGATAGATTTTCTCGTCGCCAAGCGATCGCCAACTCTAGTTCTTCTATAGGCGGTTGTAGTTGGCGGTAGACGACACCCGATCGCTGCAAATGTCTGACCGAAGCTGGTAAAAGTGCAACTCCCAAGCCTGCTGCCACAAAACCCAGGATGCTTTGGACTTCATCGGTTTCTTGCGTCAGCCTGGGGCTAAATCCTCGGCGACGACAAACTGAAATTATATGGTCGTACAAGCCACACTTCTGATGCCGGGGACAGACGATAAACGTTTCGTCTTTTAGGTCTTCTAGATTCACTGTGAGGTGCTGAGTTTGGGGATGCTCTTGGGGTAGGGCAACGATCGGTGGCTCTCGTAAAACCGTTTTCACTATCAGATCGCCAGTGTCAAAAAGCGTTGGCACCACGAAGCCCACACCGATGCGAGCCGCGTGTAATGCTTTGACCTGCTCGCCCGTCGTCATCTCGCGGACAATCAGGCTAACTCTCGGAAACCGCTTGCTGAACGTTTTCACCGTCAAAGGCACAATGTCATAGGCAGATGACCCTTCAAATCCCACCACTAACTGACCCGCTTCACCCCGGCTGGCAAGCCGTGCCAGGGTAGCCGCCTCTTCAACCTGCGCTAGAACTCGGCGGGCTTCAGTCAGATAAACCTGACCTGCCTTCGTTAACTCAATTCGGCGAGTAGTACGGTGAAAGAGTTCGACACCTAGCTCTTGCTCCAACTGCCGGATCTGCCGAGTTAGAGGTGGCTGGGCAATATAAAGCCGTTCCGCTGCCCGTCCAAAGTTCAGTTCTTCGGCTACGGCGACAAAGTAAGTTAGGTGTCGAAGCTCAACGTTCACAATTCAACTCAACGCTCTAATGGGATTGAAGTTTGACAATCGCCAATGAATTAATGGCAAGTTATCTACCGTCGTGAAGGTAGGGATCGGCAGGCTTGGGCAACCGTCCAGAATCGGGGTGTAAAGCACTGGAAATCAGAGATCCCGCGATCGCCCCTACAGTAAGAGCCAGGACAATAAAAAGTGCTTTCATTTTCAATCTCTCTTTTCAGCCGCTAGGGGCTATCTAAACCAGGCTTGCTGCCACTGCTGCATCTGGTTAATTTCAGCCGTTTGAGTGTCAACGATCGTTTGGGCTAATTCGCGAATTTCGGGTTTGTTAGCCGTATTTAGCACCATCTGGGCCATCATGACTGCCAACAGAGCTTGAAACAGTGGAAATAGAGGATTGAACCCCTTTTTTTGGGCGCTCCAAAAAATTGATTCAGAGACACAAGCTTTTCCAGCACTACTAGAAATGAGCCGACCGTACCAGCAATTGACAATAGCGGTAACAGAAATGTTGCGTTCTTGTTTTTCTCCTTGCTTTTCAGTTTAAACTCTCCTCTCGAATAGAAACTCCAGTAAATGCAATCAAAGTTAACATTTATGCTAGAAACGAAGGCTCTATTCAAGCGAAAACCAAGCCGAACTAAAATTCATCTTGGAGATAGATGAATCTTTTATTCAGTCTTTATTACTAATTTATTGGGGAATAATGAAATCAGGATGAAACTAGTCAAGCTTCTGAATTCAAGGATGACGAATTATAAACAACATGAGAAATTTCATCTCGATTTCATTTTGGTATGTAAAGTCGATTGTCAGGGCGATAAGTGCAAAGAGAGCGCTAGTTGCCTCCGGCACGCTACGGATGAGCGATCGCAGCGATGTTGGTTTATATAGCCAAATCCAATTTATCTAAACTCGTTTGATTTTAAGTAAATTTTTCATCTGGATTTCATCAGTGGCTAGCAATGTAGTAGATAGGAAAACCGATCCGAACGAATTAACAGAGGAAAACAGCTATGAAACGGTTAATTTATGCTGCCACATTGACACTAACGCTGACTTCATTAGTGGGAGCAGCTTACGCAGATGAAGTTTCCAGAGAACACCCAAGAGCTACCCAGATTATCCATAGCGGCGCACATCCTAACTCACAGAAAACACCCAATGCTACCTATCATTTTGAGCTACACGTTGGTGGCAATGCCCTGTCACAATTAGAAATAGATCTGCCAGATGGGATCGACGTTCCCAAACAGATTGAGGTCACAGATCGATCGGGCGAGCGGATCGATGCTACAGTTTCGATCGACAACCAAAAAGCGGCGATCGCTTTTGCTCGACCTATTTCTCCTGGAACTATCCTGTCAGTCTCTCTTCAAGGGATCGAAATTCCCCAATCTCGTGGCGTTTGGCATTATCCGATTTATGGCAGATTTGTCGGTCTGACAGCACCAATCCCCCTGGGAACCGTCAGAATTCAAACTTACGGATAAGTACCTGACGATTTCCCTAAATCTCCTAGTAGATCGACAGCAAAGCAACTTCTGTTTCCTCCCTCGATCGCTCCTTAAGCATTGAAAGTAGCAATTGCTAGTAGCGATCGTTCAAAAAAACGCCTAGAAGCAAAAGCATCCAGGCGGGGAATGTCGAGCTATGAAGTGATTTGGGTATGACGCTAAGGGTCTACCTCAACTAACACAAAATAAGCAGCTACTTTCGAGGATAGACTACCGCCGAACCAGCCGCTGCTGCTCCTTCATATTGAATGCCATAAACATTCTTGAGCATATTTTGTAGTTCGTTAATCTCCTGCGTTTGGGCGGATACGATGTCTGCTGCCAGATCCACAAGTCTATGATGATAAGCGCGATCGATAATTTGGCCACCCAATATAATAGCTCCCCAATGGTGCGAGATTAGAGTTTTCATAAACTCAATCTCAAACTGCGAACCATTCAATGAATTGAGTTGACTTAATTTGCTCGCATTCATCTTGTTGGTCGTCGGTGCATACTGGATACCGTACCAGTTAATGAGCCACGATCGCATCGTGTGGATCTCTTGCCTCTGAGCCGCGATGACTTTCTGACAAATTGACTTCAACGCTGGACGAACAGCTTTTTGCAAGCATATTTGCGACATCTGAATGGCGAAGTAGTGATGGTCGATGAAGTCCCTTAAAAAGCCGATTTCGAGTTGCGTGAGTCTCATTCTAGGAGCAGGTTCGCTGGCTACAATACCTTCTAACTCAAGATCGAAAGAGAAGATTAGAAATTAGTATTTTATGCTTGATTTGCATTAACTGCTTACAGTAGATTAATGGCTCTGACTTTGGAGGATATCTATCATAAGTACATAGTGAGAACATACATATTTATTCCTAAAGAAATAGGGAAATTTCATCTGAATTTCATTTCTTTATGTTAAATAGTATCGTTTTAGTCCCTTGTTGCCTTCGATCGCGTGCAGAGGAAGGGAGCCAGATTCCCTTCTGCCTTCTACTTTATAGATCGAGTATGAGAATTTCATGCTGGTTTCATTTATTTAGGAAAAACTGTATATAAAGGAGTTTTGGCACTAGTAATCCAAAATTTAAAATCTAAAATGGTATGAGAGTTCTACTGCTAGAGGATGAGCCAGATCTAGGAGGTGCGATCGCCCGCACTTTAGAGCGAGAAAAGTACGTGGTCGATTGGGTAACTGATGGCACCGCAGCTTGGCACTATCTAGAAAACCAGTGGACGCAGTATACGATAGCGATATTTGATTGGTTAGTACCAGGGATATCGGGAGTGGAGTTGTGCCAGCGGTTGCGGCAGCAAGGAAACTCTCTACCCGTCTTGATGCTGACAGCTAAAGATCGGATGGAAGATAAAATCACAGGATTGGATGCAGGAGCCGACGACTATTTGGTCAAGCCTTTTGGCATGGGAGAATTACTAGCAAGATTGCGGGCATTACAAAGGCGATCGCCTCAATTTCAATCCCAGCAACTAACAGTGGGCAACTTGACTTTAGATTACGCTAACTATAGCGTCAGTTGCCAGAAAGATGAAGGGGAAAAACAGGCGATCGCTCTGACTAATAAAGAATTCCAATTGCTGGAATATTTGATGAAACACCCCAACCAGATCCTCACCAGCCAACAGATTCGCTACCAACTTTGGGAAGTGGGGGCAGACACAGTGAGTAACGTGGTAGCAGCGCAAATGCGGTTGCTGCGACGCAAACTCGCTGAGTTTGCGAGTGAGTGTCCGATCGAAACCGTTCATGGCATTGGATATCGCTTTACTCTGCCATGAATCAAAATAAACTGTTTTATTTCAACCGCCTGCGTCTGGCTCTGTGGTACACCGCAGTCATGAGCCTGATTCTGGCTTTATGCGGATTGGCTGTCTATCGGGCCATGTCTGGGGCTTATTGGCAAGCTTTGGATCGAGAACTGAATTCTGTAGCTGGAACTCTGCACGATTCGATCGAACTGAAGTTGAAGCAACCAGGAAAATTAGAGCCAATCATTCAGCAACTTTTACCAGAGATTTGTCTGGTTGGCTCCAGTTGCCCGATCGATAATTCCAGTTCTCATCGCCATATTTTAGGTGCAATTAACGAAGCCTATTACTACGTGCGTTTTTTTGATAATTCAGGTCGTTTAGTAGCAACCACAGCTTCAGATCCCCAAGGAAAATCTCCTGTCTTCAATTCGGAAACCTGGCAAACCATTAAAGACGATCGAGGAAATCTTTATCACCAAGTTTCCCTGGTTCTACATACTCAAAACAATCTGAATTGGGGATATATTCAAATCGGACGAAGTTTCCAAGATTTAGATACTCATTTAGGTCATCTCCGATTGATTTTATGGCTAGGATTACCTCTAGCTATTCTCTTAATAGCTGCTTCTAGTTGGTGGCTGGCTGGATTAGCCATGCAGCCAATTTATCAATCTTATCGACAGATCCAACAGTTTACCGCCGACGTAGCTCACGAGTTGAGGACACCTTTAGCGGCCAGTCAGGCGACTGTCGAATCAGCTTTGATGATATCTGTATTAGATGAAAATGAGGCTAGAGACATTCTCAAAACCCTCGAACGTCAAAATCTCCGCTTAAGTCAGTTAGTAGCCGATTTGCTGTTATTAGCGCGTTTGGAACGGCAGGCTATACCGCTACGATACCAATCGATTGCCCTCAACGATCTCCTCAGCGACTTAGTAGAAGAATTGGCGGCTTTAGCTATTAACTCGGATATAACACTAAACTTAGAGGTGCGAGTCGATCGACCTCTCATAGTTGAAGGCGATGAAGAACAGCTTTACCGTTTGGTGTCTAACTTAATCGTCAACGGCATTCAATATACCCCCGCTGGAGGCACGGTAACTGCGATTTTAAAGCGACACGAGACTCAGGCTGCGATCGAGATTCGAGATACAGGCATTGGTATTGCCCCCACCGAGCAAAAACGGATATTCGATCGCTTCTACCGAGTCCACAGCGATCGATCGCGTCATACAGGGGGTTCGGGGTTGGGGTTAAGCATTGCCCAAGCTATAGCTCGATCGCATCACGGCAGTTTGGAGGTCAACAGTATCCCCGATCGAGGCTCTACTTTCACCGTCCGATTACCTTTGAAAGCTACCAACAAGTTGAAATCTATCTAAGTCCCTATACCAAATCATTGTTACCTTAATTTCATTCCTATTCGATGTTGATATGACTCAACCCAATTCCGAGCCTTTTAGCGGCACCATTGCTATTACAGTACAACCTCAAGAAAATGGGCAGTATATCTGTCATTTGTCACTGTCTCTGAGCGATCGCAATTCAGATGAAATCCGGTGCTGCGGCATGAGCCGGGAACACGCGATCGCCATGGCCTTAGAAAAACTAGCCGACGACTATCGCCAAAGGGCGGAAGAACTGCAAAATATCGATTGGGATGCCGTAGAGAGATCGGAGTCTGGAGAGCCAATTCTCAAGCACTACCATATAGTTTTGCATTACGAACGGATTGCTGAAGCCAAGTCGAAGTTCGAGGCCAGACACGACACCCTGATGGGAAATACCGTTGTTGAAAATGCTCGGATCGCTGCGATCGCGATCGAGCCAGATTTGCCAATCGAGCCATTAGTTCGACAATGGGATTAATTTGAAGTAGCTAAAAAGATGGCTCCTTCTTACTGGCAAGATGCGACTAACTACCTCACCCGGACCTATGAAGTCATGGCGGGTTTGATTGTCTCCTATCCCGATGCGGTTCTCCAAAAGCGGAGCAATCCTTTACAGACTTTGATGAGGGCCGTTGGCCGTTACCCTAGCAGCAAATCTCCGTCAAAGCCGCCGATGCCATCTGGCAGCGACTGGAAGCACAACTGGAAACTATCTCTCCGTCGCGATTGCTGGCAGTTGGGGAAGAGTCGCGGCAGTGCGGACTCTCGCGGCAGAAAATCGGCTACCTGAAGGCGATACGTGCTCCGCACACGCTACGCGAACGTCCGTGGTTTTGAGTCGGGAACCCTCACCCCCAGCCAGTGGGAGAGGATGAACGACAAGGAGGTGGTTGGTCAACTGGTGGCTATCAAGGGAATTGGTAAACGGACAGCCGAAATGTTCCTGATTTTCCATCTCAATTGCCCCAATGTCCTGCCCCTTTCCAACTTGGGACTGCTCAACGCCATCCGGCTGCACTATGGCAACCTGAGTGCGGCGGAAATTCAGGTTCTTTCCCAACGATGGCAGCCGTATCGCACCGTGGCTACCTGGTATCTGTGGCGCAGCCTCGACCCCGTAACAGTGCAGTATTAAGGAAAAACGGAAGCGATCGCGTCTGACAAATTCACGAACATCATGATTCATAGAACGAGTTGTTTTCATATTAAACGACGATCTCAATCCGATAAAATTGGCAACAAAAGAGCAAATTTACTAAGCTGCAAATTGAGCGCCAGTTGCATATTTGGTCAAAAGGTATAATTGAAATCGATATGAGTATTGCAGGAAAAAAGTCTAGCCTGGGAGATGAATATCAACTGCGTGTGGCTCTCCACTGGTTGATTAAACTTTTAGAGGACGATGCTATCGAAAGCATCCAAGTTAATTCAACTGGGTTACTAGGGGAAAATTCTTCGGTGACTGTAGATGATATTGTCGTTCTCTACAAAAATGGCCGTGCTTGTTTTATTCAAGCGAAGAAGAATCAAACTGACCACAAAGCTTGGTCGTTTTCAGACAAGGTATTAAAGGATGAATTATGTAAGGCTCGCGACCAGTTAGAGTCGAGAGCTAATTCTGAAGTTAAGTTTTACTCTCGCTCGCCCTTTGGCGATTTGGCAAGTTTAAAGGAAAATTGTAAACTTATTCACGAATACTCAGCTTTTCACCGCGAGGCAGATAGCAATCAACAGAAATCATTAGCAACTCTAGCAAAAATTTTAGAACGTAGCGAACAGGATACTTATTCTCTAGTTAATAAAATCAGTTTTGACACACCTAAAGATTTTGATGAATGGGATCGTCAAAACAAGTTAGATTTAGAGCGATTAATCCCAATGGCAGATCTGGCAATCGACGTACTGGAACGCTATTTGGTAAGTCACGAAACAAATTTAAGAGATACAAAACCCACAATTACCCGCTCGGATGTATTAGCTAAATTAACCGAAAAAGGAATAAGTCCAACCCCAAAACGTACTGAAGCAGAAATCCTTGCAGCATTCAAACAAGCTTCAACTATTGGACGAAACTGGTTGCGAACTATAGATGGCGAACCGATTCCCCGTTCGGAGCCGACCAAAATCATTGAATTAATCGATCGGGGAAGCCGAACTATTTTACTCACAGACCGTCCTGGTAGCGGAAAAACTTGCGTTTTGCTAGACCTTGTAGATTACATCGAGCGCGAAAAAGAGTCCGTTTGGGGACTTTTATTTATTAAAGGCGATCTATTTACCAATGTGGAAAGCGAACGAGATCTAGTAGGTCAAGGCTTCCCCGAAGATCTTGTCGGTCAATGCGCCCGCCTCTCCGATTTTCGCAGAGTTGTTGTCGTAATTGATTCCCTGGATGTTTTATCGCTGAGTCGCCAGCACGAAGCCCTGAAGGTTTTTCTAAGAATCATCGATCGCCTAGAAAAAATCGATAAAGTGACTATCGTTACAGCTTGCCGCAATTTTGATTTAGAGTACGACCCCTTGCTTCGAGGTCGTTCGTGGCAGCATAAAATCTACTTACAACCGCTGGATTTTGAAAACGAAGTTAAGCCTTTTTTAATCAGATGGCAGGTCGATATCTTCAACTTAACCCCGGAACTCAGGGCGTTGTTACAAATACCTCAAAACTTACGGATTTACGAAAAACTAGCAAAACTTGGCGTTCGGTCCCAACCTGCATCTGCCTACGAACTGTATGACAGCTTTATTAATGAAGTCGTAGTTAAAAATCCCAGGCTTGGTAATAATGCTATCGTGGCATTGCAAAATATGGCCGAACGGCTGATGCAAAACCGAATAAAATCGTGCATTAAGGCATCTTTTGGGGTCAGCGAAGATATTGTTAGGGAGTTAATTAGCCAAGAAGTTCTCTTAGAAAATTCTCCTGAAGTTTTAGAATTTAGCCATCAAACTTTAGGAGAATGTATTACCGTCCAAGCCGCGTTAGCTAAAAACCAAACTTTAGCGCAATTTATTCTCGATTGCCCTCAACTTCCTTTTATCCGTCCGGCAGTTCGAGCATTTTTCTTTTATTTGCGTGCTTATCAGCCCGATTCCTTTAGGCGACAGGTGTGGGAGGTGTTATCCCATGATGAAATTGCTTACCACGTTCGCAGGCTGGTTTGCGAATCCTTTGCTGAAATCTCGCCTGTGGATGAAGATTGGCGATCGCTGCGGAGAATTTTCCAACAATTCCCAGATTTATTTCAACGTTTGTTGTTGAGGGTAAACAATCGAGCTTGGTTTAATATTGTTACGCGCAATTTGTTTCCTGAAGTTTTATCGTCAGAACAACGGGAAAAATGGTTGCTTCAGATTGTCGGGCATTTAAGCGTGTGGATGAATATCTACCCTGTAGAGGTAGTGGCACTCTGGCGAGAAGCGATCGCACAACCATGGGCCAATACGCAGAGTGTAGCCCAAACAATTAATTCTGCATTAATTAATTTTCAAGCTTGGAAGACTAACGGTATCCGGGAAATACTGGAAGCCATAATTGACAATCTTAACGCCGAATATAGCTTCGTTGGCGATTCTCTTAGCAAGTGGATACAAGCAACTAATTCTGGAGATGATTTACTGTGGAGATACATCACCAAAAATATTTCCTCAGAAGATGCGTGCAGTTTAGATTTGCGCGATCGGCTGCGTTGTATGCCTCATGATTTTCACGACGACAACTTTCTAGAAATCCGTTTTTGTCAATCCGATACGTTGCTAAATTTAGCGTTGAATGAATTAGAACGTTACAGTGCTGCTAGCCCAGCAATATATGGAGCAGATAGATTGCGGGGAGCATTTTTACGCTACACCTCATGGCAAAGCAGGCATAGTCGTAGTATTCTCGATTATGATGATATTCATGCTTTACTGAACGCGGTTGAGAAGGCAATTAAATACCGCGCTCGCCATTATAAAAATTGGTGGATTGAGAACGAAGAACGATTGCGAAACTCTCAAGAGTTAGCCATACGTTATTTTGCGATTGAAGCTTATCAAGAAAATATTGATTATTCCGGCTTAATTAGGTTTTGGACTCCGATCGCCGAACTCAATTGTTTGGCAGGATTTTTATTTCTAAATGAGTTTTTTCAAGCTTATATTCACGGGGTAGAAAAACTGTTACAAGATGACAAAATTCTTCGCGACAGCGACTTAAGCTACGAATTAGGTCAACTCATGCACGCGGCTTACCCGAAAATCTCAAAATCAGCGCGAGAAGCTAATCAAGCAACGATTTTGTCGCTGTTGTCTGAAAGGAAGGAGTATGAAGAAGAGCTTTCTTTTTGGGCGTACCACCATTTATACGATTTATGCCTTTTAATTCCCTGCATCTTCCGCAATGAAAATATTCAGGAATTTATCGAGCGTGTAGAAAACGATTTTGGCTACACCCGTCCCGAACCTAATATTCATAGCTGGGGCGGATGCGTAGTGCCACCACTATCTCCCCAAGACTTACTCAAACTATCAGATAAAGGGATTTTTCAACTACTGCGTCACTACCGAACAGATAAAAATCCACACACCTTCGACAGAAATATGGTGGGTGGATTTAGTGAAGTTAAAAGGGTATTGAGTGAGGCTTGCTCCTTAGATCCAGCAAGGTTTGTAGCGTTATTCACCCAGTTTATTGAGGAAAACGATCGGGATTATTTATGTGCTGTTGTAGAAGGGGTCGCGACTCATCTGCGCTCTCGCTTTAGTAACCTAAGTCCAAGACAACCATGGGAACCGATCGAACCGCTGCCAGACGGAAAAAAACTCGCCACTACTTTACTCAATTGGCTGGAACGCTATGCGATTATATGGGAAGAAGGTCGCACTCTTAGCGCAGCTTTAGAAGCTTGTTGTGAGGTATTAATTGATTTTAATTCAGCCGAACGGCTATCGCTATTACTATTCTGGCTGTACTCTAAATATTCTAGCGATCGAGAACTTAGAGCCGACAGCCAAGATCCTGATTTCGCACGTCTTAATTGTGTCCATGGTGTTGGAGCAGAAAGTGCAATAAGGCTTTACAACAGACTATTAGAAAAAGAACAACCCGTTCCCGAATTGCTGTTACTACTGCTGCGCCACATTGCCAGCGATAAGGCAATTTATGTAAGACTTCCCGTTCTCGATCGACTTCCATTCCTCATGTCCAAAAAACCTGAGTTGGGATGGCAACTGCTAGCCGATATTTTCCAAGAACCTCAAGCCCATTTATGGAAATATATAGAGTGGTGCTTGTACTATCAGTATCGAGATAACTTTAACCTAGTTGCGCCCTACTTAAATCGTCTCTTGCTCGAAGGGATGGATGAAGCTGGCGAGACTTGGGGACGAATTTCTACACTAGCAAGCTTAGCCGGACACATCAGGCAGGAAGAACTATTTAAAACCTTGGAAGAAACCCAGAATCATGCTGCCTGGAAGGGAGCAACTCAAGTGTTCGTAGCTAATTTAGACTTACAAGAACATACAGCAAAATGTATCTCTGGATTATTTACTATTTTATGTTCTGAATATTTATCTGACGATATTATTTTTAAAATAGATAGATGTTTTGAAGCAGAAAAGACAAAAAAACTTATGGGACGTAGGCTGGCTTTGGCTTTTATTGAAGGCATTTCGCCATCTACAACAGTTTTCAAATTCGATGGATTTCTCAAATGGTTAGGCCATGAATCCTCTCGCGATCCGTTATCTGGGCTGGAGTTAACTGAGGCACTGGCGGAAAAATTTGAAACCATGACAGATGCAAGTTTACTCTGGCAAACAGCACCATTAATTTCGGCATTAAACGAAATTTTACGGGAAGCTGATGAAACCGACGACCCAAAACTAATCCAGCGTGCGATCGATCTGCAAGATCGTTTTTTGAGATTGGGTATACGCGGGATAGAGGAATTACTTAACAGTGCTGCACGGGAGTAATTCAAGCCACAGCTACTCACAAATCCAGCACCAGTTGGATCTGGCCCCTGGTGCGCCCAGTTTCAGGTAGAGGTTCGGGATGCTCTGACACTGCCTGACAGTATCGGGCGTAGTGACACCTGGCGCACCCTTCAGAAGGCGTGGCCTCCCAGACCTCATCTGTTCGCAACCTCAATGCCAATTGACTAACAGTTGCCTCTACCCACTCCTTGTGGTCGGCGCTGGCATCAAAACTCATCTTCTCGCAGGTTCGCAAGGACAACAGGCTCAACTGTCGCAAGCTCTCTTGGTATCTTTGTTCGAGTGCCAGATAGTAGAAGCCGATTTGCAGGTCGATCTCTTCTAAGGTAGGGAGTTTGAGTTCTTTATTTGACTTGTATTCGATGAGTTCGAGTCCGTCTTCCAGATAGTCGAGACGATCGTATCTCCCCCACAACAAGAACTCTAGATTCTCCACTCGCAAGTAGCCCTTGATCCGGCCTTCTACTGCCAACGGCCTTTTCAAGGCGGTTTCTGGCGCGATGAAATTTTGGTAGTACCTTTCGAGAATCTCTTGACCTTCAGTTACTTGTCCCGGACTCAAGTTAGTCGATCGTTCCTGCCAGCACTGCAACAGCCAGTCCATCTGGGGTAAGGGATCGAGGTAATGCCAGTCGCGGTGAATTTTAGCCAGGGATTGATGCAGGGCGGTTCCCAAAGCAGCGGAACCGAAGAACGCAGGGGTTTTCAGCCCCAGTTCGTAGCGGAAATAATAAGATTGGGGGCAGCGGTGGTAAGTCTGAATTTTCGTGGCAGTAATCTGGTAAGAGGTAGCCATAATGTGATGTTAGAGTCGAAAGCAGGTATTAGCCCGCGCCCCTCTCGGTTAAATCTGGTGCCACCATCAAATGTCAGGTCAGGGTTTTCTGTCTCATTCCTAGTTGACGGTAATAAGTTTCTGGAGAAGTTGTCCGTGGTCTGAGCCAGGTTTCTAGATGTTCTGCGATGATTCCATTCTCTAATAATATTGGGCGTTGTTCTCGCTGGGCGCGATCGCGGCGATTTCAACTCAGGGCTTAATTCCTTAATCCTTCTTTCCCTCTGAGTTTGACCCCATTAGAGTTTACCTTTCTTTGTTAACCCCACATGACTGGCTAGCGATCGCCTGACGATTTCCTTCCAAGCATCTACTGATACAAATTTTTCACCTCACTGAAATCTCGGACATGATAGAGCCTTTGAGTAGAGGATCGATATAGCAAATTAGGGAAGATTTAGGTAAGCTGCCTTATCCAAGTGCTGAAAGCCTTGTATTGATAGGATTGTTAGTGGACTCATAATCCGTGGGAGGAATCCCAAGGCTGGTTCGACCCCAGCACTCTGGATTTTCTAGCATTCCCTCTCTCAGCGAGGCTTTCGCTCCCCTTCCCCATCCCTAAATCGGTTTAATTACAGTCAATTTGCTGGTCTTATTGTAGGCGATGCGTGCTACCGCACTGATTTCTAGCACCAACGCTTTGCAGTTCATCGTGTAGCGCTCGCAGGCAGGCAGCAGTTCAGCACATGGTTCGGTCAGTTTGGCAGCATCAGGCAGACTAGCAACTGTTTTAGGCGATCGATGATATTTGGTGTCGAGGAACCATCGACTCGATCGACAATGAAATCAACTGCACGGCACAAGCTTTCAATTCTGGTTGCCCGGAATCGGGACAAGAATGAGGATGAGTCAAGGCATTAGCTTCAGATCGTTCTGCCCACAGCGCCCCCCAGTGCATGGGGACGAAGACCATACCTGGTGCGATCGCTTTTGTTACCCGCACCGGAAACTTAGCCAGACCGCGACGCGATCGCACTTCCACCCATTCGCCATCTTTCACTCCCAACCCCACCGCATCGCGGGGATGAATTTCGATCGAAGGTTCTGGGTACATCTGCTGAATTTTCTCGATTCTCCCAGTGCGAGTTAGAGTGTGCCAGTGACCGTAAAGCCTGCCTGTAGTCAGAACAAAGGGATAGTCAGGATCGGCAGGTTCCGCCAGCCCGCTAGAATGATATGCCCCAAATCGGGCGCGACCGTCGGGAGTGTTAAACCGAAAATCAGAGTAAAGACGTTTGGGAGAGTGTTGAGTGTTGAGTGTTGAGTGTTGAGTGGAAGAGGTGTTTAACTTATCACTTAACACTTCTAACTCATCACTCCGAGCAGCGCGAGGCGAGGGGCACGGCCATTGAATCGGGCCTTCTTTAAGCAAGCGATCGTGGCTGATGCCAGTTTGATCGCAAGGACGGTGGCGGGTCAGTTTGACAAATTCAGCATAAACGGCGGCTGAATCGGCAAAAGCAAACTGGTCGGCAAAACCTAATCTTCGCCCCACTTCGGCAAAGATTTCCCAATCGGGTTTGGCTTCTCCCGCTGGAGACTTGAACGCCGGACACAACGTTATCACTCGTTCTGAGTTAGTCATCACTCCCGTCTTCTCGCCCCACTGGGCCGCAGGTAGGAGAACGTGGGCGTAAGCGGCAGTTTCCGTGGGGTAGTAGGCATCTTGGTAAATCGTAAAAGGCGATCGCCTCAAAGCTGCCTTCGTCCGTTCTAAATCGGGCATACTGACGGCCGGGTTAGTGGCCGCAATCCACAACACCCCGACTTCACCCCGTTCTAGTCCCGTTATCATCTCCCAGGCGGTGCGACCGGGATGAGGAGAGATCTGCCCAGCAGAAAGTGCCCAAAACTGCTCGATTTCGGCTCGGTGTAACTCATTTTTAACCGATCGATATCCCGGTAACAAATGGCTCAAACCACCAGTTTCCCGTCCTCCCATGGCGTTGGGTTGTCCGGTGAGGGAAAACGGACCGGCCCCAGGTTTGCCAATTTGGGCGGTCATCAGATGCAAGTTGATGAGGCTGCGAACTTTAGCGGTTCCTTCAGACGACTGGTTGATGCCCATCGACCACAAGGATAAAACTCTTTGAGATTGGCCCCAGTATCTAGCGGCGGTTTCTAATTCTAGTTCTGAGATGCCGCAGGTTTGCGCCACAATATCGGGAGAGTAGTGTTTTAGTACCTCGACTAAATCCGCAAAGTTGGTAGTACGATCGGCAATAAATTCTCGATCGATGTAGCCCCAGCTTAATAACAGATGGGCAATTCCGTTGAGTAGATCGATGTCAGTTCCAGGTTTAATCGCCAGATGGAGATCGGCAGCTTCGGCTGTGGGGGTGCGGCGCGGATCGACAACGATTAGCTTCACGTGAGGATGCTTTTTGTGATATTTCCGCAGGCGGTTGAAGATAATTGGATGACATTCAGCCGTATTAGTGCCGATTAAAAAGGCGCAGTCGGTCAGTTCTAAATCTTCGTAACAGCAAGGAGGGCCGTCACTCCCAAAGCTTTGAATGTAACCTGCTACTGCCGAAGACATACACAGCCGGGAATTAGCATCGAAGTTATTCGTTCCCAAACATCCTTTGAGTAGTTTTTGGGCGATGTAGTAGTCTTGAGTTTGTAATTGACCGGAACCGTACATACAAATCGCATCCACCCCTCGATCGCTCGTTACGGTTTTAATCTTTTGGGTTATCAGCGTCAAAGCTTCATCCCAACTGGCCCGGCGAAAGGGTCGATCTAGGGTATCTCGGACCATGGGATACAGCAGTCGGTCTTTATTTAAAGATTCGGCGATCGTCGCCCCTTTAACGCAGACCATACCCTGACTGGAAGGATGAGAGCGATCGCCTTGCACTTTCCAATCGCTATTGGTCTGCTGGCTCGATCGAACTTCTAAGCCGCAGCCAACGCCGCAGTAAGGACAAAGTGTTTTGATGGTGTCAGTTATTTTTTGCATAAATTTAGAGGTTTGAATAAAAACCACAGATGAACACAGATAAACACAGATGATTTATCGACTTGTGTTAGAGGTCGATGGGAAACAGAACTTACCGCAAAGGCTCTAAATGTAGTGGAGCAACACACCTAATTTGGTGCGTTACGACGGATTTTTGAATTCAAGTCTGAGCGAAGGTTATCGCCGTCTAACGCACCCTACCCCAATGCTTACCGCAAGCCTCTAAATGTAGGGTGTGTAAAGCCTGCGGCATGGCTAAGCTAAAGCGCAGCGTAACGCACCACTACCGCTATGTAGGTCGTTGCTGCGTAAGTTCTGGAAAAGTTGATTCACCGATCGAAGCTAGTGCGACTAAGGTTCGCTACCATCTATCAGCATTGGCGCTGTTTTCCCGATTTCCTGTGCTGATTTGGCGAAGGAACCTTTGGGTTCTCTGAGGAAGAAGGCACACAAACTAGCACTAACAAGAGCGGCGACACCCATAGTGGCAAACAAAGTCGGGGCATCTGTGAGGCTGAAAATCGTCAGGTAAACTACTGCTCCTAAGTTGCCGTAAGCGCCGACATTGCCAGCGATTTGCCCGGTCATTTCTGGCTTAATCAGCGGGACGATACTGCTATTTGCGCCGCTACTGGCTTGGGAAAATCCAGCCGCTACCATCATCACTGCGATCGCTAATCCCATCGGCCAGGTACTATCGATCTGGCGAGCGATCGCGTAGCACGTCCCAATTCCTACCGCCAGAATCGTCAGCGTCCACTTGCGAGAGCCGAGCTTATCGGAGATCGAACCGCCAGCGGGACGCGCGACTAAGTTCATAAATGGGTAGGAAGCTGCGATCGCTCCAGCGGCTACGTGTTCTAGAGAAAATGTATGCTCGAAAAAAGTTGGGAGGATGGAAGCAGCGGTTAGCTCCGAGCCAAAGCTGGTGGCGTAAGCTAATTCCAGGAGGGCAATTTGGCGAAACTGATAGCGTTCGGCAGGGGTATAGGTTTTGCCGCCGCCGAGGACTTCTCGATTCACCTGCCAAGTTTGATAAGTTTGAAAAGCATACAAACCAGCTAAAAAGAGCCACACCAGCAACATTTGAGCATTGGTGAGGAAATGAAGTTCGGGTCTGGCTAGCCGCCAAGCTAATAAACCCATGGCCAAAATTAACCCCAAATTCATCGCCAACATCGCATAAAAGCTTTTTGCGCTAGTAACTTCCATCCCGCCGCTGCGCTTGGCCTTTTTGTAAGTTTTTCCTGGTGGGGTGTCTTGGACGTTGCAGTAATAAATCCAGCCATAAATAGCAGTAATAATTCCGGTAAGAGCGATCGCTAAGCGCCAATTCGATGCTCCGTCAGCCAGAAAAGCCGTACCTAATGCGACAGAGGGCAAGGCGAATTCGGCACCAAAGGCACCAAAATTACCCCAACCGCCATATATTCCTTGAGCCAGACCGATATCTTTAGCTGGGAACCATTCCGACACCATCCGAATCCCCACCACAAAGCCCGCACCGACGATTCCCATCAGCAACCGACTGAAGAGTAACTGATAAAAATCTTGAGAGATTGCCGTAGCGATACAAGGAACGGCAGCAAACATTAATAGGGCAGAAAAAGTAATCCGAGGGCCCAAACGATCTAAAATCATGCCGATCGCAATTCGGGCTGGAATCGTCAGAGCCAGGTTACAGATTAGTATGGTTTTAATTTGAATGGGGGTAATATTTAAAGCAGTTTCAATGGTGGTGGTAAAAGGGGCGAAATTAAACCAACAAACGAAAGTTAGAAAGAAGGCAAGCCAGGTTAAATGCAAGATGCGATATTGCCCTCTAAACGACCACATTTCTTTTAGCACGATCGATTCTCCTAAATTTCAATAACTCTGACTTTAAAGTTAAAGCTTCAATTCGGATTTGACAGTCTTAAAAAGTTAGAAAAAGTTAGAATAAAAATAATTAATTTAATCGGAAAAATCAGAAAAAGTTAAAAAGGAGTTCGCAATCTAATACCAAATCCGCTTAGCAAAGGTTGGTTTACCCTCACCCCACCTCCGGCTCCCCTCTCCCTTGGGTGAGGGCAGCAATGGATGGTATGAGAACCGGATAGCGACTCGATCGACATAAAAAAACCCCGTTCAAAGAACGGGGCTTTTTAATAACTTTTACGGACTAGATTCTAATATCCCCAAAGTTTTTTGGGTTCCCCATAGAGGAAGTCATCTAAAACGGCAATATCAACACCATAATAAGGGTTGTCGTTAGGACCGACAGGGGTGTTACCAGAGGTAATCTTCACGCGGAACAGGTTGCCATTTTTAAATGTCGCACCTAAGAATGACAGACCTTGAGGGCCTGGTTTTACCCATCTTGTTAACAACAGATTGCCATAGCGATCGTAGAACTCCAACTTAGAACTGTTGGGCAGATCGACATCTGTAAATACTGCGCCAAATCCTTTGACGGTAGCTGGGGTTTTGGTGCCAGAGACAAAGAATTTCACTTCAGTGACATTAGTGCCGATGGGTGTAAATAGTCGGTTCGGACTAAAGGTTTGGAACTGATGTGGGTAAGTACGGTTAATGCTACTAAATTCGTTATCTCCACCAGAGGGTGCAGTTGCATCTGTAGCTACTGGATTGCTGACCCGGAACCGCGACCAAACATTGGTCTTAAATTCCGCACCGCGAGTTACCACCGTGTTGAAAAAGTTACCTGGCATTTTAAACGGCACAATGGGGGCATCCCAGTTAATTTCGCGACGACCAGCAGCTTGCTGACCTACAGCATTACCATTATTGGGTTCCCCCAAGGCAGCGCGAAAGACATCAACTGTATCTTGAATGGCTGCGGGATTAGACCCAGCATCAGAATAGACTTGATATGCAGGTGGGGGGGCAGCTAAGCTCATTGAAGGTGCTAAACATACGGCTGAGGCCGCGATCGCTAAAGCTTTGCCAAATTTGTTCGACATCTCGTTTTTTCTCCTGATAACTACTTTTTTGATGGTTAAAAACAGAGTTTTTGAGATATTTATCTAATGAAAATATCTAGATTCAGCCTTATTTTTAGTCGATAAATATGACTGTTTTTCTGAATTACTCCGCTTCAAACCTGTCCTAAACTTAAACAATGAAATTCGGCTTGTCAGTCCGAAAAAGTCATTTAAAGTAAGGTGTTCGATCGGGGAATTTCAGCATTCAAAGATCGGAAAAAGTAGGTAAAAGTAATAAAAACTAGGAAAAACCCAGAGCGAATCGGAAAACACAATGCCGCAGATGTCTGACGGGGCGGGCATTTTGCCGTCTGTTTGGTAAAGAAGAGACAGATGCTCGTCTCGCCAGAAGTTCCCACTTGTTTTTTAACTTTTATCAGATAAATTTTGCTGCCCGACGAGGGAGGAGTGAATCTCGTCAAAAGCTTAAGTTTGGCGAGCGCTCGCAGCTTTTAGCAGTACAATAAGTCAAAATTCAGAAATTACAACAGTTTTTCTGCTACCTACTGATTCCTACTTCTTAAGCTTGTTTTGTACGCTGGCGGTTGTAGACGCGCAGCAGTTGCCCTTAGATCGATCGCGATCGCACAACCTTTCGATCGCCTGCACAGACTTCAAGAAAAAAGAGATAATCGAACTAGATCCGATCGGCAATTTTGGCAACCATATAGGGAACTTTAGGTAACTTTTTGGTACTGACCGCTCTCGGCGATCGCCGCTATTATGAATTTTCGGTTTTGTCAGTTAAGCTGCCCCACCTCGCTCGTTTAGCTAGTAGCTGGTCTTCCCATCTCTATACGGGTGCTGCGATCGCAGGCTTCATAATTCATAATTCATAATTCATAATTCCGATGGATATCCAACAAGCACTGGTCATTTTAGATAAACATCTCTACCCCCAACGATTAAACGATATTCAAGAGATGGTATTTCGCCAATCGTGGGAAGGAATCACTTATCCCGAAATGGCCGACAGTTGCAGTTATGAGGAAAATTACCTCAAAGATGTTGGTTCTAAGTTATGGAAACTACTTTCAAAAACTTTGGAACAAGAAGTTACTAAAGGCAATCTCCAATCAGTATTCCGACGGTATGCCAAAGCTAGAGAGCAGTTAGAGGGTCAAGATCGGGCCTCTTTGAATCTCAGTCCAATTAACCCCCTCGCTGCCGAACCGACAAATAATGGCTTCACATCGCATCGAGTAGATTGGGGAGAAGCGGTTGATGTCCCCATTTTTTACGGACGCGCCGCCGAATTAGAGTTATTAAAGCAATGGATTACTAGTGAAAACCCCTGCCGTTTAGTGGCGTTATTAGGCATGGGAGGAATTGGCAAGACGGCACTAGCAATTCGCTGCGCCGAACAAATTCAACATAGATTCGATCGCGTCATCTGGCGCAGCTTGCGGAATGCTCCACCCCTGCCAGAACTGTTAGTTAGCTTGCTACAATTTCTATCCGATTCTCAAGAAACCGAAGCTGATTTCCCCGCAGATGTTGATGGCAGAATTTCTCGGTTGCTCGATCGCTTTCGGACTTATCGCTGTTTGGTAATTTTGGATAATACCGAAACGATTATGCGAGGTGGAGATCGCGCTGGGTTCTATCGGGGAGGATACGAAGCTTATGGCGAATTATTCAAACGAGTGGGAGAAAGCCGCCATCAAAGTTGCTTGTTGCTTACCAGTCGGGAAAAGCCTAAAGAATTTGTCTCGATCGAAGGAGAAACGCTACCAGTTCGTTCCTTGCAATTGCATGGTTTGAAAGTCGAAGAAGGGCGAGAAATTTTTCGTGCTAAGGGAGATTTTTCTGGTGCGGAAGATGAATGGCAAACAGTAGTCAAACACTATGCTGGCAATCCGTTGGCTTTAAAAATGGTGGCAGCAGCAATTCAAGATGTCTTCGAGAACGACGTTACCAATTTTATCGAGTTTGTCCGTCAAGGCAATTTAGTTTTTGAAGATATCCGAGATCTCCTAGAACGGCAATTCGATCGTCTGACAGAGAGGGAAAAAGAAATCATGTACTGGCTGGCGATCGAACGAGAACCAGTAACTCTACAGGAATTAGAAGATAATTTCGTTGCTAGTATTTCGACGGGAGAACTTTTACAATCGCTGGCATCTTTGCAACGACGATCGATAATTGAAAAAACTGCTGCTAGCTTTACCCAACAACCCGTGGTCATGGAATACATGACTACCGATTTGATTCAACGGGTTACTGAAGAAATTGTGCCGCCAGAAATCGATCGATTCCCAGGCGAAGCTAATCCCAAATCCCAAATCCCAAATCCCAAATCGATTGACCTGTTTCGCTATCACGCTTTGGTGAAAGCTCAAGCTAAGAACTATATCAGAGAGACGCAAGTTCGCCTGATTTTGCAACCCGTAATCGATCGCTTGCTGAGAATTTTGGGTTCGCGTCAAAATCTGGAAAATCGCTTGCAGCAAATCTTAGAAAAATTGCGGGGTCAACCTCCACTCGAAACAGGATATGCCTGCGGCAACATTATCAACATCCTGCGCGAGTTGCAAATCGATATCAGCAACTACGATTTTTCTCATCTGACGGTGTGGCAAGCCAACCTCGAAGGGATGAATTTGCTCGATGTCAATTTTGCCTATTCTGACTTGCGACGATCGCTGTTTTCTGAAACCTTAGACGAAGTTTGGTCTGTAGCTTTAAGTCGCGACGGGCAATTATTGGCTACTGGCGATAACGATTGCAAAGTCTGCTTGTGGCAGGTGCGAACGGGCGAACCATTATTAGTTTTTAAAGGGCATACCAATTGGATCCGATCGGTGGCTTTCAGCAGCGACGGCCGAACTCTGGCCAGCGGCAGTGCCGATCGCACTCTGAGGTTATGGGATCTCGCTAACGGTCGATGTCTGAAAATCTTTACCGGACACGATGATGAGGTCTACTCGATCGTCTTTAGTCCAGACGATCGCACCCTCATCAGCGGGAGTATCGATCGCACCCTCAAACTGTGGGATGTCAAGACTGGGGAATGCCTGAAAACATTTACCGGGCATACTCAAGCAGTGTTTGCCGTGGCTTTTAGTCCGTTCGCGCAGCGTTCCCGCAGGGAATTCCCCCCAACCCCCCTTAATAAGAGGGGCGGAGGAGAGATCGCAGCTAGCGGTAGCGGCGATCGCACCATCAAATTGTGGGATGTGGAAACTGGCGAATGTCTGAAAACGCTCGTCGGACATGAAAACTGGGTATTGTCAGTCGCTTTTAGTCCGGACGGTCGAACCATTGCCAGTTGCAGCCCCGATCGCACAGTTAAATTGTGGGATGTGGAAACTGGGGAATGTCTGAAAACTTTCATCGGGCATCAAAATTGGGTATTGTCAATCGCTTTTAGTCCCGACGGCCAGTACCTCGTCAGCGGCAGCGGCGACCAAACGGTGAAGTTGTGGGATGCCAAAACTGGTGAATGCCTGAAAACATTTACCGGACACGACCAAGGAGTATTTGGCGTAGCCGTTAGCGGTGACGGTCAAACCATTGCCAGCGGTAGCCCCGATCAAACCGCGAGACTGTGGGATCTGAGTTCCAAACAATGCTTTAAAGTTTGCACCGGACATACTAATCGGATCTTGGCAGTCGCCTGTAGCCCGATGCCCTCAACCCCCCTTGTTAAGGGGGGCGCAGGGGGGATCTTAGCTAGCGGGAGTTTCGATCGCGCCGTGCGACTGTGGGATATCGATCGAGGTCAGTGCTACCACATTTGCACCGGACATACCCAACAAGTCTATAGCGTCGCCTTCAGTCCCGACGGGCAAACCTTAGCTAGCGGCAGCGGCGATCGTACCATCAAGTTATGGGATGTCAGCACGGGACGTTGCTGGAAAACGCTCGTAGGACATCATAATTGGGTATATTCGATCGCCTTTAGTCCCGACGGTCGCACTCTAGCCAGTAGCAGCGGCGACCATACAGTGAAGCTTTGGGATGCTAAAACTGGCGAGTGCCTGCAAACTTTTACCGGACATCTGACTTGGGTGTGGTCGGTAGCTTTTAGTCCTCATTCCCCTCTCCCACCGTTGGGAGAGGGGTTAGGGGTGAGGGAGATCTTGGCCAGTGGCAGCGGCGACCAAAGCGTGAAGTTGTGGGATATCGATACTGGTGAATGCCTGAAAACCTTGACTGGGCATACCAATCGAGTTTATACAGTCGCTTTTAGTCCCGATGGTAAAACCTTAGCTAGTGGGAGTTTCGATCGTACCATTGCTCTATGGGACGTTGACAGCGGCGATCGACTAAAAACTTTGACCGGACACAGCCAAGGAGTATTTTCTGTCGCCTTTAGTCCCGACGGTAAAACCCTAGCTAGCGGCAGTTTAGACCATACTGTAAAGTTGTGGGATGTCAGAACTGGGGAGTGTCTCAAAACTTTGACCGGACATACTAGCGAGGCTCGATCGGTGCATTGGAGTCCCGATGGTAAAACTGTAGTTAGTGGCTCTCAAGACCAGACCGTCAGGCTGTGGGATGCCAGCAGTGGCGAGTGTATCAAAATCCTGAGAGCGACCAGACTATATGAAGGCACAAACATTATTGGCGTTACTGGGTTAACTCCAGCCACAATAGCCACTCTCAAAGCTTTAGGGGCTGTAGAACGATCGGAATCGATGAAGTTAGTAAACCCTAAACTCCTTGCCAGTACCTAGCTTGTATCTGCATCGAAGTTAAAATAACTGAGTAATTTCTTGTGGGATGGGCATCTTGCCATTGGTGTCAACTTAGGGCTAGAGCCATTGCTGTACCTCGATCTTCAGCGCCAACCGCCAGAGGTTTTCAACCTCTGGCTAATAGCACAAGTCCATTAAAATGGACTAAGCGTGACTATATTTAGTCCTCTGAGCGAGGACTTTAGCTTTGAGGCAGGGGTTTTCAACCCCTGACGGATGAAGGCTTTGACCGTTAACTTGACACCGATGGCATCTTGCCCGTCCATGCCATAGAGCATCACAATTCCCAGATTTAATTGCTGAGCTTCACCAGGGACAGCCCAGAGGGCTATCCCACAAGTCTATGCAAATACAAACTACTATTAAATGAAACCTAATATTCACCAGGGACAGCCCAGAGGGCTATCCCACAAGTCTATACAAATACAAACTGCTATTAAATGAAACCCAAGCCAATTCCACCTGCTGTCGGTCAAGAGTCGGTATGGGATTATCCCCGTCCGCCTCGTTTAGAGCCAACGCCCAAGCAGATCCAAGTTATCTTCAACGGCATTACTATTGCTGACAGCCGCCAGTCTTGGCGCGTCCTAGAAACTAGTCATCCCCCGGTTTACTACATTCCTCCTACCGATATCAAAATGGAACATTTGGTTCTTGTTCCTCAAGGGTCGTTTTGCGAGTGGAAAGGAAATGCTGTCTACTATACGGTAACTGTTGGCGATCGACAGGCAACTAACGCTGCTTGGGCTTATCCTCAACCTACGACTGCTTTTGCCCCGATCGAAGACTATATTGCGTTCTACTGCAAACTGATGGATGCTTGCTATGTAGATGGCGAACTAGTGCGATCGCAACCAGGTGGTTTCTACGGCGGCTGGATTACTAACGATATCGTCGGCCCCTTTAAGGGCGAACCAGGTTCCTGGGGGTGGTAGCAGAGAGGGCGAAGAGGGGGAGCAACTAGCAACTGACAACTGACAACTCAACACTCCACACTCAACACTCAACACTTCCCAAAAGTTGGTACGGTAATAGGAACCTCGTCATAGAAAAAAACCGAACCTGCTAATAGTTTTCCCTTTGATATCTTGAGATCGTGTGGAAAGAATGAAGTTACAAAATCGAGTTTTTACCGAAATAGTAAAAAGTAACTCATTCGCTGAAATACTGACAATCGAAGGAGACAATTATGGCTATTATTCGTTGGGAACCATTTCGAGAAGTTGACACTTTACAACGGCAAATGAATCAACTTTTTGATAACCTCACTAAGTTTGACGACTTTGGCTTTAAAGACGCTACTTTTATGCCAGCAGCGGAACTGCACGAAACTCCAGAAGCGATCGAACTGAAACTCGAAATTCCTGGCATGGATGCTAAGGATCTCGACGTTCAAGTAACCGCAGAATCGGTGGTTGTTACTGGTGAACGCAAGTCGGAAACTAAAACCGAAGAAAAAGGAGTGACTCGCAGCGAATTTCGTTACGGACGCTTCCAACGAGCGATCCCTCTGCCTACGAGAGTTCAAACCAATGACGTACAAGCTGAGTACAAAAATGGAGTCTTGAGTTTGAATTTACCGAAAGCTGAAGAAGAGAAGCACAGAGTCGTTAAAGTTAACGTCAACTAACTATAGCAATTCCTTCATGAGTGTGGGACAGCCGGGACGGCTATCCCACAAGGAATTTAATAAACGATTTAGGACTGCTATAAATAATGGGGTGGGTTAAACCCACCCTTTTTGGCGATCGATATTACCTACTTAATGGCAAAAATTGATGAATTCAAAGACTTTCATCCGCTGCGGCGGCAAGAATGACGAGATTAGCTAGCAGCAAATCACGACAAATGCGACGGAATTTGGTTTGTTTTCTAAACTTCTAATTAAACTCCTGAACCGAAGCCTTTGCCGCGACTAGCCGAAGGCAGACAGACACATTTTTCTATTTGCGATCGCAATGTCTCTTCATCTAAATTCTGACCGATTAAGACTAACTGATTTTTGGGTTCGCCTTTCCATTCTTCATCTTCGATTGAAAACCGTTTGCCGCACAAGTGGAAGACGTGACGCTTAGGACTTTCATCAAACCATAAAATTCCCTTGGCCCGGAAGACATTGAGGGGGAGTTGATTATCTAGGAAATACTGAAACTTGCGAATTGCCAGCGGCTTGTCGCTTTGGAAGGAAATTGACATAAAACCATCATTTTCTAGGTGGTCGGAGTGATGGTGATGGTCGTGATGTTCGTGAGTGCAATGGCCATGTTCGTGGTCGCAGTCGCTATGGTCATGCTCCTCATGTTCGTGATGGTGGTCGTGGTGGTCGTGGTGATGATGCTCTTCGTGACTGTGCTGGGAGTCTTCTGTTTCAAAGTATTTGTCGGACTCGAACAATCCCACGCTAAGAATTAAGGGTAACGGAACTTGCGATCGCGTGGTTCTGACAATTCTCGCCCCTTGTTTGAGATCCCGGAGCCTTACTTCCAACAGGTCCAAATCCGCCTCATCGACCAAATCGGTTTTATTGAGCAGGATGATATCGCCGTAAGCAATCTGGCTCTGAGCCGCTTGAGAGTTAAACAAATCTATGCTGAAATTTTCTGCGTCTACCAAAGTAATAATTGAATCTAGCCGGGTCATATCGCGCAGTTCCGTACCTAAAAAGGTCAGCGCCACAGGCAACGGATCGGCAATCCCAGTTGTTTCTACTACCAGATAATCTACTTTGTCTTCTCGTTCTAAAACTTTGTAAACGGCGTTAACCAAATCGTTGTTGATGGTGCAGCAGATACAGCCGTTGCTCAGTTCCACCATGTCTTCGCCAGTAGTAACGATCAGTTCGTTGTCAATGCCTACTTCACCAAATTCGTTGACAAGAACTGCTGTTTTCACCCCCTCTTGATTTTTCAGGATGTGGTTGAGCAGGGTAGTTTTGCCGCTACCGAGAAAGCCTGTAATGATGGTGACGGGTAAGCCTTGTTTGGGCGCATCCATTACTTGAGATTGGCCGGATGTGACTGCTGATGTCATACTGCGACTGTCCAATAACGTCAGAAAACAGGAAATATTTATTGCTGGGGTGAGGATGCGATCGCTATCCTCGTTCTTCTCTCCTTATTATTGCTCATTCCCGATCTGGGTGGCGCGGATGGATAGGTGTTGGGAAAGATCGAGCTAAATTTATGGCCGAAGTGCTTTAAGAATAGCTGTTTGAGGGCGATCGCTTTTGACTCGAACCCACCACATAAGTCAGATTAAAGCCAGGATGTTCACTATAGAACCCATTTGACATCTATTTCAAGTCCAAACCCGTCAATATCCCCAAGATTACTATCCTGCTAGACCATGGTTGTCATCCCGAACATTTGACGGAGCAGTTAGAGCGAATTTATCCCCAGATTATGACCAAAATCAAGTTTCAACTCTCGACCAAGCCCTCGAAACCGGAAAAGGCACAACCAGGGAAATCTGGATTTGTTCCGGCAATCGCTCGATGGGTTGTTGAGCGTTCCAATGCTTGGATGGAGAGATGTAAGATCCTGAGTAAGAATTTTGAGAGAACCTTATCGATCGCAATTATCTTGCCAATATTTTCACTCGTCTCCACTCGATCGCGGATAGCGCATCCAAAAATGAGTGGGTAGCGTCATGTAGAAGAATCCGCTTTTATTTCATCGATTTCCAGCCAACTAACGATGACTCCAGCAATTGGAATCGCCAGGAAAATCCCTAGAATTCCTGCTATTCTAGCTCCAACTAAAAGGGCAAAAAACACTATGACGGGACTAATTTGAACTGTGTTTTGCATGATTCGCGGGGCAATTAAATTATCTTGTATTTGCTGTAAAACAATACAAGCTGCTAAAACTTTGAGAGCTAGCCAAACGTTTTGAGATAACAAAATTAAAGTGATTGAGCCTACACCTAATGTAGCTCCAATCCCCGGAATCAGATCGAATACTCCAGCTACTAATGACAGCAGCAAGGGAAAGGGTACTTGTAAAATGATAAAAACAATAAAAGTAGAAGTCGTTAGAAATAAACATAAAAGTAACTGACCTCTAAAAAAACCTAAAAAGTTGCGCTTAACTATGCCTGTAAATCTCTGTCGCCGCTCTTTAGGTAAAACTTTCAGAAGGAAGTTCCAGAGCCGTTTGCCATCTAGCAACATAAAAAAAGCAACTACGGCAATAATTATTAAAGTTAGCAGGTTAGTCAGAAAACTTTGTAAATTAGCCAGTACATAACCAATTCCTGTCAGGATCTGCTCTCGAATCGTTTCTCGAACTAAATTCAAATTTACTGGGAGATCCCGCTCTCGTAAAGCCGTTTCTATTTGAACGAATAGAGGAGATAAAGAGTTTAAAGATGCGATAATATTATCGATTAATTGTTGGCCTTGGGATAAAAGTCTTAAGCCGATCGTCGCTGCCAGAATCACAGCTAGTGCTAGGCTGAGTAAAAAAACTAAACTCGCTGCCACACCATAAGGCAAGAAACGATTTAACCATCGTACCGGATAGCTAAGTAAAAAAGCGATAATGGCGGCAAAGGCAAAAATGGCGATTATACTTTCAAAATAAGCGAAAAATTGTAGCACTCCCCAACCGCAGGCAAGTAATAGTAAAAAGCGAATTAGTGCTGAAATCTCGATCCGCTTCCAAAGTTGTTTGACAAAAGTATCGCTCATTCTTTCTTGGCGGTGTTCTAACAGATTTTTAGTGCCACCTAGTTTTTAAAGAATGTTGACAATTTCCTCAATTACTAGCAACTACCAAAAGGATTAAATATTTTAATCATTAAATCGGTCGCTGGCCGGATGTCTTACCTATACAGTTTGCTTGGACTTAAGCCAGCAAACAATATAAAATAATTGACAAATAATGTCGGTTTCTCCACTAGTTTTCCACCTTTCAAATCTAGCTTTAAATTGAACTAGTTTGTACGTAAGATAGGAATGAAAGGAAAATGGCTCTTTACAAATTAGAAGAATTTGACAGCGACTATCAAGATACTTTTGGTGGTGATGACATCAAAAACTACGATGTCTATTCAGACATAGACGATGACAAAATTGGCAGCGTCAAAAATATCATGGTGGACGAGGCCGGTCGTTTCCGTTATTTTGTGGTCGATACGGGCTTCTGGGTGTTTGGCAAGCAAGTGTTGCTCCCCGTCGGTCGTTCTCGGATAGACAGCATCGATCGCCGCATCTATGCCGTAGGACTCACCAAAGAGCAAGTAGAAGATTTGCCCGAATTCAGCGAAGATCTCAAGCTCGATCGCGATTATGAAGAGCGAGTAACGGGAGTTTATGACAATTATCCTCTCGAACGCACGCCAACCCAGTTAGGCATTGCCGCCGCCGTCATGCCTTCGTCAATGGGAAATATCGACCATGACATCTACGACTACCAACAAAAGCCGGATCTGTTCGAGATGAACGATCGCGACCACCAAAGCCTGAAGTTATACGAAGAGCGTCTGATTGCCAACAAACAACGCCGAAAAACCGGAGAAGTAAGCATCGGCAAGCGCGTTGAAACCCAAACCCAAAACGTGGCCGTCCCCATTGAAAAAGATCGAGTAGTCATCGAGCGCACCACTCCAGCCAATGCGGGTCAGCCAGTTCCTCCTGGGGAAAAGGCTTTCGGTTCTGGCGAAACCGTACGGATGAACGTCTACGAAGAGCAGCCCGATATTCGCAAAGAAACGGTACTGCGCGAGGAAGTAAATGTCAGAAAAGAAGTCGATCGCGATACTGTTAACGCCCAAGAACGAATTCGTCGAGAAGAGTTAGATGTCGATAGCGAAGGTCGTCCGATCGTCGATAAGAATCTCTAACCGATTTGAGGTTTAGCGTTACGTTTGGGTTTGTTGGGTTTTGCTGGCGCAAGGGCCCAACCTACAGCTATTGCACTCTAATGCTGCCTCGCCTCCGGCTCCCCTCTCCCAAGCTTGGGAGAGGGGTTGGGGGTGAGGGCTGGATTCAAGGTTTTAAAAACCGGATTTTAATTGCCAATTGGCAATTGCGAATTGACAATTGTTGCGATCGAGGGAGGCAAAATTGTGCGTTTTGGGCAATGGCTCGGTTTAATCGTCCTAGTCATTTCTCTTTACATTCTGTGGCAAATTCGGCAAATCGTTTTGCTAGTTTTTGCTGCTGTCGTTTTGGCAACCGTTTTAAACCGAGTCGTGCGACGATTGCAGCGATCGCGCATCAAACGAGGAGTTGCCATCGCCATCACCGCGATCGCTTTACTAGCAATCATAGTTGGCTTTTTGGCCATTATCGTGCCGCGTATTGTCGAACAATTGCAACTATTAGTCGATATCTTACCGCAGGTATCCCAAAGACTGCGTACTTGGTTTAACTGGATGGAGTCGGCTACAGGGCCACTTTTAGAACAATTCTCTGGTTTAGAAAATCTAACACAACAACTGCAAACATGGATAGCACGGTTGCTAGGTAACTTTTTTGTCTTGTTGAATAACTCCCTGAGCGTTGTCCTGAGCGTTTTGCTGTTCTTGGTTCTGACTGTCATGCTCTTAGCAAACCCCTCTCAATACCGACGCATCTTTATCTTTGCCTTTCCTGCCTTTTATCGGCGGCGCGTTGATGAAATTTTGAGTGAGTGCGAAGCTTCTTTGGTGGGCTGGATTAAAGGTACTCTGATCGCCATGGTCGCGATCGCTTTTGTATCCTTTATGGGGTTGTCGATTTTGAAAGTACCGCTGCCTTTTGTCAACGCGGCTTTAGCAGGTTTATTAGAGTTTATCCCGAACGTCGGGCCAACCTTGAGCGTCATCCCACCAGCTTTGCTGGCCTTGCTCGATGCTCCTTGGAAGTCGGGAGCAGTCATATTGCTTTACATCGCGATTCAGCAGTTTGAAAGTCTAGTTTTAGTTCCTTTAATTATGAAGCAAGAGGTAGATATTCTGCCAGTATTTACCATTTTGGCAGTGGTCATTTTTGCTAGCTTGTTCGGGTTTTTAGGTTTGGTTCTCGCTATCCCTCTGCTAATTGTGTCGCAGATTTGGATAAAAGAGGTTTTAGTTAAAGATATTCTTAACCACTGGTATCCCAACCGAACCAACAATTAAAGCCGATCGAATAAAAATGATGGTCGATCGACCGGATTTAATATAAATCTAAAATCTAAAATCGCTAGCATATTTTTCCCTAATTTCCTTTAAGGTCTGTCGTAGCCCTTTAGCGTGTATCCATCCGACAAAACCGCCATCTAAAAATTCTCCTTGGGGCGAGGCCAAAAAGACGTGTTCTACTCCCACTGGATTCCGCCAAAGACGGATGGTGCTGCCATCTTTGAGCGCGAGGCATCGGGGTATTTAGCCGCAGTCGCGAGCGCTCGATTATTATCAGCCCAACCGTGCTGGGCGTAGAGGATAAAATCTGGGTTCTCAACCGACATTCGATCGAATTTTCCACGAATGATTGAGTTCGCGATGCTTGGACGATCGATCTGCCCTCGCCTATTCGATTTTATATCGCAGCTTCAACTTTATGGTGTCATCATTCATCAGAAGATTTTTAATTGGTTCTGCTGCTGTCGAGTCAGCCATTAAACAGATTGGCGCTAGGAGCAAAATTTCTGGCGCACAGTGGAAGATTGAGAGTGTCAATCAAATCCTCTCCGTTCGTTGTGCTTACCTCAATGGTTTACTCGCTATTTGATTATTTCTGCCAAAAAAGGCAATAGTCTCCCTTAGCTTGACGATAAAATGTGCTGCCTCCTCTTTCCAATAGCTTGATAAGTTGTTTTGGTTTAAGAGAGGGAATATTTTTAGGCATAGACTGCCCTGAGTTCATAAATTTCTGAGGTTGGCTCTTGCAACTCGACTGTCAAAAATTCATGCAGTTCCTTAATCGGAACGGGAGCGCAGTGAATATCGGGTTCAGATTTGTATACTTCTTGAAAAGATTCGATCGCTTCCTTCAACTTGGCGATCGCTCCATCTCGCGTTTCTCCCTGCCCTACGATTCCATTTTCTAGACAAAGAGCAACCCAATACCCCGAACTCGATCGCAGAACTACGATGAAAAAATCCATGTCTATGGCTCTATAGCAATAAATCACACTTAAATTGTAGCTTTAGTTAAGAATTACTAGCGATCGCCCTTAGATTTGAGAAGTTTCAGAAGCATCAGCAATTTTATCGCTCGTATCCCAGAGTTAGTAAAACCACTTCTTCTAGTTGAGCGATTGTTTCCGAATTGAGTTGTCCTAGTCGATGGATTAAACGAGCTTTATCCAGCACTCGCATTTGAAAACACAACGCGACGGAATCTTGCGTCAATCCGCCATCTCCTTGTTCGATTAGCAGACAAATTGGTAATGAGGCGCGGCGTTGGTTTGCCGTTAGAGGAATAGCAATGGTAGTTGTAGAAAACTGAGAAACAATGTCATGAGTGAAAAATGATGACAGGGCGAATACCTGCTTGCTCAGAACCTTGAGTGGGGTCTAGATTTGCTAACCAGACTTCACCCCGTTTAAGTTGGTTAGTCATAGCCGATCTTCTCGATCGAGCATGGCTGCATAATCGCTCATTCCTGCTTCAGCGAGAACTCGATCTTCCTCAGCAAACTCAGTAGCGAGTGTAGCTAACCGATCGGGATCGAGGACAATTCGACGGCGCTTGTCTCGAAACTTGAGAAAGGCAATAAAGTCAGCTACTTGCTGGAGTTGCTCATTGGTTAGGCGATCGAGATCTTGTTTGAGAACTTCGCTGCCGATTAGCATAGGGGAGAGATGGAAAGCTGTAAGATATTGCTTCTATTGTAGATGCTGCTGCTTCGAGCGATCGAGTCAGTAACTCTAGCATAGCTCTTGGAGTCGTTGGGTATGACTCTTTAATCCGCAAGAGGAGCGCGTAAAAGTGCAAGATATGCGACAATTAATAATTATGACTATTCCCTCTGAAATTGCGGTTTTAGTCGAAAGACTCAACCGAGAACTCAATGAGATCGAACAAGTAGCTACAGAAGGACTGAGACTGGCTAACCTGATTTTAGAATCATTTCCTAATAATTTTGTCATAGTCCAGCTATTTGGCTTCCTCAATTCGAGTTTGTTCTTTGTCGGTATCTCTCGGCAAAAAATCGAAAATAATCTTGAATATCTTTCTGCTACTGATGTTTTAAATGAAGACAGAATACAAGAAGTCGGACAGGATTTAGCAATAGAATTGGGTCGCATCTTAGAAACTAAAATCGCTGTCATTCAAATTAAAACTCGCTTGGAGAACCTCCAATGACTCAAAAACAGCTAAATCAACAAGAACTACAAGAAATTCTAGAACTCGCTCAAAAAGCCGAACATAAAGCCAAAGAAATGTGCGAAGTAATTATGGCTCATTCAGCTAAATATCAACGTTGGTCTGAAGAAGCAAAAATTAAACAATATTCTGTTCCTCCCAAATAAATTATAGAGAGCGATCGAGATTTGCTAACTAGACTTCACCTCATTCGATCGCGCTTTCAGACAAATTCTCCGACAGCTTTAGGGTAGAACCGGGCGATCGCCTACATTCCTATTTCAGCAAGTCTTCAATTTCATCAGTGGTTTATCTGCGATTTTTCCAATATCCAGGCTGGCGACTGCAATGCATGACCGCCAGAATCAGAATGTAGTCTGTCTCGACTGTATAGAGAATTCCATAAGGGAACTTGCTAGTTAGACACCGCCGCACGTCTTCATCAAGAATGCTCCAACGAGTAGGTGATTCTCTAATCTGATAAACAGCTTCTTCAACAGCATCAATAAACGACTGTGCTACCTCACTACGTTGCTGGGCGTAGTATTGCACGGCCTCTGCATATTCAGTTAGTGCTTCTGGGTGAAATACATACTTCATCGATCGAGCAGTTGTCTCACTTGAGCCAAGGCTTCTTCTCCAGGTATTGGTTGGATCTCTCCATTCCTGACTCGATCGCGTCGCTGCTTGGCTTCATTTACCCAAGCTGCCTGAATTTGGGGATCGGTATCAAATTCCAGGCTTTCTACGATTTTTTCCGCTAACAGCGCTCTCGATCTGCTGGGCAAAGATAGAATTTCCTCTGTCAGTTGTTCGATCGACCTCATAATTCCACACTGAGCTTAATTTTGCTTTCTAAGTATAGTGTAACAACCAGGCAAGCGATCGCTTTATCGATCGTATCCCAGAGTTAGCAAAACCACTTCTTCTAGCTGAGCGATTGTTTCCGAATTGAGTTGTCCTAGCTGATGGATTAAACGAGCTTTATCCAGGCCGATCTTCCCAATCGAGCATGGCTGCATAATCGCTCATTCCTGCTTCAGCGAGAACTCGATCTTCCTTAGCAAACTCAGTAGCCAAGGTAGCTAAGCAATCGGGATCGAGGACAATTCGACAGCGCTTGTCTCGAAACTTGAGAAAGGCGATAAAGTCAGCTACTTGCTGGAGTTGCTCGTTGGTTAGGCGATCGAGATCTTATTTGATAACTTCGCTACCGATCGACATGGCAGATAGGCTGAAAGCTGTAAAATATTGCTTCTATTGTAGACGCTGCTCCTTCGATCTCACTCTCAGAGCAATTCCCCAACATCTTGTGGGCAGGATTGGGCGATCACTTTTTTGCGTTGATTGGGAAAAACAGAAATCGATCGGTGATCGAAAACTACCCGAAAGGGTAGGACACATCATGTGAGCGATCGCTTAAAACAGAGTCATGCACTGGAAAGGAGTTTTACTGCTGTGTCCCCTTGCTGGATGTCGGCAGTGCCAAACTCACACCCAGAAAATCTCAAATTCACACAAAAGGAGAAAAATAAAGTGATGAAACCAGAGTTAACAATGACTGACCCTGAAGCAACATTCCTGGGAGTGCCTTCCCTTTCACCAATCCGGCATCGCGCGTTAACCATCCTCGTAGGTGGTGGCTCTCCCGTACATAGGGTGATAAGCAAATCTTATTTAAATAAGCAAGCTAATAGCTTCTCTCGTAAAGAATCAAAGGTATTAAAGCCATAGCTTTGTCTAATAATCAATTTAATTTTATTGTTAA
>JAESGS010000335.1_pt1 | contig 46251 bp, 43 predicted proteins | sample 9269761 | NCBI WGS metagenome assembly JAESGS01 (sample SAMN15741799, study PRJNA653493) | algae metagenome | isolation source: Cyanosarcina radialis HA8281-LM2 and co-occurring heterotrophs from damp... | place: USA: Makauwahi cave, Hawaii | collected 2011-01-06 | reverse complement strand
CAAGCGATACGATGTAGTTGCCGTGATTGTTCATCAGCGGCGGCATCAGGAAGTTCGGCAGGCGGATCGAGCCGGCCGGGCCCAAAAACAGGAAGTGGTCGTCCGTCACTTCGGTCTTGAACGGATGGTCGGCGTCCTCGCGCCAGCCCGGCAGCAGCCGGTCGATACCAATGGGATCGACGACCGCACCCGACAGGATATGCGCACCGACTTCGGCGCCCTTTTCGAGCACCACCACCGAAAGCTCCGGATTGACCTGCTTCAGCCGGATCGCCGCCGCAAGACCTGCCGGTCCCGCACCCACGATCACAACGTCAAACTCCATGCTCTCGCGCTCGGGCAGATCACTCATCTCGGACATAGTCGGTTCAAAGCGCTTTTTCGAATTCAGGGAGAACCTCGAAGAGATCGGCAACCAGGCCGTAGTCGGCGACCTGGAAGATCGGTGCTTCCTCGTCCTTGTTGATCGCGACGATGACCTTACTGTCCTTCATGCCGGCGAGGTGCTGGATGGCACCGGAAATGCCGCAGGCGATGTAGAGATCGGGCGCAACAACCTTGCCGGTCTGGCCGACCTGCCAGTCGTTCGGCGCGTAGCCGGCATCGACCGCAGCACGGCTTGCGCCGACGGCAGCGCCGAGCTTGTCGGCAACCGGCAGGATGATCTCCTGGAACTTTTCCGACGAGCCGAGCGCACGACCGCCCGAGATGATGATCTTGGCAGACGTCAGCTCCGGACGGTCGGACGACGACAGGGCGTCGGCGACGAAGGAGGAAACGCCGGGGTTGGCGGCAGCCGAAACGCTCTCGATCGCCGCCGAACCGCCTTCAGGGGCGGACGCAAACGAAGCGGTGCGCACGGTGATGACCCGCTTGGCTTCGGTCGTCTGTACGGTCTGGATGGCGTTGCCGGCATAGATCGGACGCAGATAAGTGTCGGACGAGACGACCTCGATGATTTCCGACACTTGAGAAACGTCGAGCAGGGCTGCAACGCGCGGCATGACGTTCTTGCCGACCGAGGTCGCGGCGGCGACGATGGTGTCGTAGTTGCCGGCGAGCGAGACGATCAGGGCTGCGAGCGGCTCGGCGAGGTTGTTGGCAAGCGAGGTGTCGTCGGCAACGAGCACCTTGGCAACGCCGGCGAGCTTCGAAGCCTGCTCGGCGGCAACCTTGGCGCCGCTACCTGCGACCAGCACATGCACGTCGGCTCCAGTCCCACTGCCGATCTTGGCGGCCGCGCTCAGCGCCTTGGCGGTCTGGTCGGAAAGGTGGTTGCTGTCGTGGTCAGCCAGAAGAAGAATGGCCATGATGTAATCTCTCTTTGCTGAACTTAGAGCACGCCGGCTTCGGTCTTGAGTTTCTCGACCAGCTCGGCGACCGACTTGACCTTGATGCCGGCCTTGCGGCCCGAGGGCTCCTCGGTCTTCAGCACCTTGAGGCGGGGAGAAGTGTCGACGCCGAAGTCGGCCGGCGACTTCTTGTCGAGCGGCTTCTTCTTTGCCTTCATGATGTTGGGAAGCGACGCATAGCGCGGCTCGTTCAGGCGCAGGTCGGTGGTAACGACGGCCGGAAGCTTGATGTCGATCGTCTGCAGACCGCCATCGACTTCGCGGGTCACCCTTGCCGTGCCCTCCGGTGCCTTGCCGTCGCCGATCTCGACCTTGGAGGCGAAGGTGCCTTGCGCCCAGCCGAGCAGCGCCGACAGCATCTGGCCGGTCTGGTTCGAATCGTCATCGATCGCCTGCTTGCCGACGATGATCAGGCCCGGCTGTTCGGCCTCAGCCACACCCTTGACGATCTTGGCGACAGCAAGCGGCTCGATCTGGTCTTCGGTCTCAACCAGGATGGCGCGGTCGGCACCCATGGCAAGGGCGGTCCTCAGCGTCTCTTCGGCCTTGGCCGGACCGACGGATACGACGACGACCTCGTCGGCCTTGCCGGCTTCCTTCAGCCTGAGCGCTTCTTCGACCGAGATTTCGTCGAACGGGTTCATCGACATCTTCACGTTCGCAAGCTCGACGCCCGAACCGTCTGCCTTCACGCGGATCTTGACGTTGTAGTCAACGACCCGTTTGACGGTGACCAGGATCTTCATGTTTGCCTCCCAAATCAAAATCGTCAGCAGAAAGTACGGAAGCGTTCGACCATCACGTCGAGGACTTCGCCCGGGTCCCGCTTCCACCAGTTGTTTGCGGAAAAGATCTCGACCTCGCAGGGACCCGCATAGCCAGCGTCTTCAACGCTTCTTCGCAGCGTCTTCAGGTCGGCGACCCCGTCACCCATCATGCCGCGATCGAGAAGCACGTCGCGCGTGTCGGCAAGCCAGTCGCAGAGGTGATAGCCGAAGATCCGCCCGGCGCCCGCGCGCTGCAACTGGGCTCCGATCTCGCCGTCCCACCACACATGGTAGACATCGACGGCGACGCCGAGATTGGCCGCTCCGACGGTATCACAGATATCGACGGCATCGCGTAGCGTCGTCAGGCAGGAACGGTTTCCCGCATAAACGGGATTGAGCGGCTCGAGCGCCAGCTTGACGTTGCGGTCGGCGGCATAAGGCGCGATCTCGCCGACACGATCGGCGACGATCTTCAGGCTTTCGGCCGTGCCTTTGCTTCCCGGATGCACGCCGCCGACCACGATCGTCAGCACGGATGCACCGAGCCCTGCGGCCATGTCGATCGACGCCTTCGCCTCGTCGATCACCCGTTGCCGATCGACGGCTTCCGTGCCGACGAGAAACGGTGTCCGGCACAGACCGGCAACCGCGAGGCCGCTTGCCCGCGCTCGTTCGCCGATTTCAAGCGCACGCGAGCCGATCTCGCGGCGCCAGAAGACGATCGAACCGAAGCCGCGTTCGGCACAGGCGTCGATGATGCGCTCAGGCGACCACCCTGCCCCATGGCCATCGAGATTGTGCCCGAGGCTGGCCGTGTTCAGCGCGAGGGCGGAATGGTCGGTGGTGAAATCGCGCATGGCTACGCTCCGTAGAGCGCAAGCAGCTTCTTCATCCGATCCACGGCGAGCGCCGGATCGCGCAAGAGGCCACACTGGTCAGCGAGCCTGAACAGCTCGACGAAGTAAGGCAGCGGCCGCATGGCCTGCGCGCCGTTCAACATCACGAAGTGATCCTGAAAGCCGTTCAGCCAGGCAAGGAAGACGACGCCGGTCTTGTAGTATTGCGTCGGCGCCCGGAAAATCAGCCGTGCCAGTGGCACGGTCGGATCGAGCGTCGCGCGGAAGGCTGCACGATCCCCTTCGCCAAGCCGCTCCACCGCGTAAGCCGCAGCCGGAGCCAGGGGGTCGAAGATGCCGAGCAAGGCATGGGAGAAACCTTCGCTGTCGCCTTCGATGAGTTCGGGATAGTTGAAGTCGTCACCCGTATACATCTTCACGCCGACCGGCAGCCGGCGGCGCATGACGATCTCCTTCTCCTTGTCGAGAAGGGAGATTTTTATGCCATCGACCTTGGCTGTATTTGCGTTGATGACGGCAAGCGCGGTCTGCATCGCAGGTTCGAAATCCTTGCTGCCCCAATAGCCGGCGAGCTGCGGATCGAACATCTCGCCGAGCCAGTGCAGGATCACAGGCGCGTCGCAGGCGGCCAGCACATCGGAATAGACCTTGATGTAATCGTCCGGTCGCTGAGCAACCTGTACCAAGGCGCGAGACGCCATGAGGATAAGTCTTCCGCCAACCTTCTGGATCGCCTCGACCTGCTCGAGGTAGGCCCTTCGAACGTCATCGATGCTGGTGACGGTTGCCGGGTCGAGATGGTCCGTGCCGCAGCCATTGGCGACGACAGCGTCCGGCAGTTCTTCGCGGGTGCGGCGGATAAGTTCCAGGGCGCCCGGCCAGTCGAGGCCCATGCCACGCTGCGCCGTATCCATCGCCTCGGCGATGCCGAGCCCGAGGCCCGCGAGATAGCGGCGGAACTCCATGGTTCTTTCCCAGTCGACGGCAGCGCGGCCGGAAGGGTCGCTGGCCGTAAACGGGTCGGCAACGACGTGAGCCGCGGAGTAGACGACGCGTGCCGGGTTCTTGCCAAGCGTTGAAGCCGCGATAGGCGTGCCGCTCAGGGTATAGTCGGACAGGCGGCCTTCAGTGTCGGGAAGCGCGATTTTCATGGGAACCTCAAAAGCGCGGGACGAGCATGCCGGCATCGGCCGGGATCGTCATTCCGGTGGTGTAGGGAAGACGCCCCGTGGCAAGCGAAGCGATCAGGGCACCGACTTCCTCAGGCCTTCCGACGCGCGGAAAGAGCGTGAGCCCCTGTTCCGCTCGCTCGCGGTATGCGTCGATGACGGGAGCCGTCATCTCCGTGGCGATCAGGCCGGGCTGGACGTCATAGACAGCGATATCTTCCCGCCCGAGCCGGACGGCAAGTGCCTTGGAAACCATTGCCGCTGACGCCTTGGACGCGCAGTACTCCGACCGCTGTTCGGCCACGGCGACGGCGTTCGACGAGGTGACATTAACGATCGAATGGAAGAGCGGCCCCTTGCTGCGGGCGACTAGACGCCGGGCAAAGGCCTGGCTCAGAAAGAACATGCCCTTGGTGTTGACGGCAAAACAGCGATCCCAGCTTTCCTCCGACACCTCCAGCATGTCGCCACGCTTGAGAACGCCGACACCCGCATTGTTGACGAGCGTGGTGATCGGGCCGAGTTCAGCATCTATAGCTGCAAGCGCCCTATCGTGGCCGGCAATCGCGCTGACGTCGAAGGCTGCAGCCATGACCGGGGCACCGTAGGCGGCGATCCGCTTAACCGCCGACGGCAGCTCTGCATCATCCGGCAATCCGTTGACCGCAACTGCAAACCCTTCCCGCGCTAGCGCCTCCGCTGCGGCAAGCCCAATCCCGCGCGAGGAACCGGTCACCAGTGCGACCGGGCGAGGCTCAGACCCGGTCATGCCCGTGCGCCCTTCTTCAGGAGTTCGCGTGCAATGATCATGCGCTGGATCTGGTTCGTGCCCTCATAGATCTGCGTGATTTTTGCGTCGCGGTAGAGGCGCTCGACTTCGAAGCCGCGAATGTAGCCGGAGCCGCCAAAGACCTGCACCGCATCGGCCGTCCGCTGGACGGCGACATCACCGGCAAAGCACTTGGCGATCGAGCACGCCTTGGTGGCGTCGGCACCGCTGTCGATCTTGGAAGCGGCCGAATGGACGAGCAAGCGGGCGGCCTCAATGTCCTTTGCCATGTCGGCAAGCAGCCACTGCACGCCCTGGAAATCGGCGATGGCCTTGCCGAACTGCTTGCGCGTCCCGGCATAGTCGAGCGCCGCTTCGAGCCCGGCCTGGGCGATACCGACGGCAAGCGACGCGATGCCGACCCGACCCTTGTCGAGCACCGACATCATCATGTGGAAGCCGCGCCCTTCCGTGCCCAGGAGAGCATCGGCCGAAAGCTTGACGTCGTCGAAGTTCAGCGCGCCGACCTGGCTTGCCCGCTGCCCCATCTTGTGTTCCTTGGGCCCCTTTTCGACGCCTGCCGCATGCAGGTCGACGATGAAGATCGACATGCCGCGGTTTCCCGCTTCCTTGTCGGTCCTGGCCAGTACGAAGCCGTAGTCGGCGACCGGCGCATTGTGGATCCAGATCTTGCCGCCGTTGAGCCGCCAGCCATTTCCGTCACGCTCAGCCGTGGTGCGGATGCCCGAAACGTCAGTGCCCGCCTCCGGTTCCGTGATGCAATAGGCGACCTTGGCGCGCATGCCGAGGATATCCGGCAGCATGGCCTGCTGGCTTTCGGTCCCGTGGCGGACGAGCAAGGTCGAGATGAGCTCGATCAGGCCGCACTGGTCGGCAACGGACGCGTAGCCGCGGCTGAGTTCTTCCATGACAAGCGCGTAGGTGAGCGTATCGAACCCCGGCCCGCCGAGTTCTTCCGGCACTCCAATGCCGAAAAGGCCAAGCTTTGCCATTTCGTCGTAAAGCCCTGCCGGGAAGCGCTCCTCGCGATCAAGCTCCTCAGCCATCGGGCGGATCATTTCGTCGGCAAAGGCGCGCGCCATGTCGCGCACCTGCTCCTGCGTTTCGGTGAGATACATTTGCCTCGCCTCATCTCTAGTAACTATCTAGTTACATATATTCCGATGCCTAAGGCCGTCAAGACGAAAAACTTAAAGGCCGGAAAGGATGCTGCTTGCACAGCCGTTTAGGGCCATGCATACTATTCACCATTCGGTTACTTAAGGAGGAAAATCATGCATCCCGGTCAAAAGCGAAAATTCGGAAGGACGGATCTGGAGGTGACCGCGTTCGGCTTTGGAACGGCACCTCTCGGCAACATCTTTCGCGAGATCGACGAGGTGACCTCGGAGGCAATGTTTGCGCGCGCCTGGGAGGCCGGCGTCCGTTTCTTCGACACCGCCCCGATGTATGGCCATGGCCTTGCAGAACTGCGCACGGGTCATGCGTTGCGCTGGAAGGAGCGGGACGACTTCGTGCTCTCCTCCAAGGTAGGCCGGAAGCTACGCCCGGCGCGGCGCGACACCATCGATTTTGCTCCGTGGACAAACGCCGCACCCTTCACGATGCATTTCGACTACAGCTACGACGGCACGATGCGGGCTTTCGAGGACAGCCTGCAACGGTTGGGACTGGAGCGAATGGACATGTGCTTCATCCACGATATCGACGTCTTCACGCGCGGCAGCGAGCAGCCCGAAGTGTTCGAGCAGGCGATGGACGGCGCCTGGAGGGCGCTGGAGAAATTGCGGGCGGAGAAGGTCGTGAAGGCCATCGGCGTCGGCGTCAATGAATGGCAGGTCTGCGAGCAAGCCTTGCTGCGCCACGACTTCGACTGCTTCTTGCTGGCCGGGCGCTATACGCTGCTCGAACAGGAGGCGCTTGATACCTTCTTGCCGCTCTGCCACGAGCGCGGCGCTGCCGTCGTCGTGGGCGGCGGCTTCAATTCGGGGATCCTGGCGACCGGCGCCAAGGAAGGCGCCAAGTACAACTATGCGCCAGCACCGCGCGATATCCTGGAAAAGGTTGCACGGATCGAAGCCGTCTGCGCTGACTATGACGTGCCGCTCGCCGCAGCCGCGTTGCAGTTCGTTGTCGCCCATCCGGCAGTTCCATCCTTCATGGCGGGTACGCGCACGGTCGAACAGCTGGAACAGAACCTGGCCTGGTTCTCGCATCCGATCCCGACAGATTTCTGGGCGGACCTGAAGCACAAGGGCTTGCTGCGCGACGACGCACCGGTTCCGGGCTGAGGCAAGACCGAACCCGCGCCGGCAACGGCGCGGGTTAACGGATCAGGATCGCCCTGAAGTCGTTGACGTTGGTTCCGGTCGGCCCGGGGACGAACAGGTCGCCGAGATGATGGAAGGCCGTCCAGGCGTCGTTATCGGCAAGCAAAGCTGAGGGATCATGGCTGAGGTTGCGCAGATGCGCCATGCTCTGCCCGTCGGCAAAGGCGCCGGCATTGTCTTCGGAGCCATCGATGCCATCAGTGTCGGCGGCGATTGCCGAGAAGCCGATGCCTTCGGCCGCCAGCGCAAGCGACAGCAGAAATTCCGTGTTGCGTCCACCCTTGCCGCCGCCCTTGATCGTGACGGTGGTTTCTCCACCGGAAAGAATAACGACAGGGCGCGGGAACGGCCGGCCGCGACCGGCGACTTCACGCGCAATGGCCGCGTGAACACGGCCAACATCGCGGGCCTCCCCCTCGATAGAATCGGAGAGGATGACGGCTGGAACGCCAAGGGACGCGGCACGCGCGGCGGCCGCCTCGAGTGAGAGGCTCGCCGAGGCGACCACCCGGACCTCGTTTCTGGCGAAGACCGGATCGCTCGGGAAGGGTGCCAGGCCTTCGTCGCCCTCGAGCCACGCAGCAACCGCCGACGGAAGGGCAATGCCCCAGGTCTTGACCAGGCCACGCGCCTGCACGCGATCCATCATGTCCGGAATGGTCGGTCCGCTGGCAACCTGTGCCGGATCATCACCCGGCACGTCCGACACCACCAAAGTGACGACCTTTGCCGGATGGCAGGCGGCGGCAAGACGACCGCCCTTGATCCCAGAGACCTGCTTGCGGATGGCGTTCATCACCGAGATCGGCGCGCCACTTGCAAGCAGGGCCTGATTGAGCAGCACTTCGTCGTCCAGCGTCAGCTGACCCGGCGGCGACGGCAGGAGGGCCGAACCACCGCCACAGATCAAGGCAACGACAAGGTCGTCTTCGGTAAGATCGCGCACAGCCTCGAAAAGCGCATCTGTTGCCTGCAGTCCGGCAGCATCGGGTACGGGATGGGCGGCCTCGAGTACTCGGATGCGCGTGCACGGGACGGCATAGCCATAGCGCGTGACGACAACACCTTCGAGCGGACCGCGCCAGAGCCTTTCGAAGGCGGCGGCAAGCTGGGCTGCACCCTTGCCCGCCCCGATGACCACAGTCCGTCCGCGTGGCTGGCTCGGAAGATTTGCGCGCAGGGCAATCTCCGGATCGGCAGCCTCGATTGCCGCGTGAAAAAGGTCTGAGAGGAATTCTCTGTCGTCAGATTTCATGAGACACCGCCATGAAGGGCCGGGTTGCGGGAGAACGGCGCCAACCTATCGATTGAACTGGGGCGAACGCTTTTGTCGATAGGCCGCCAAGCCTTCCGTTAAATCGCCCGACGCCACCGCCACCGCGCCGGCGAGCGCCTCAAGCACGCGTTCGCTCTCCTCACCCTCAGCCGCATTGATCAGCATCTTGGTAAGCTCCGTCGCGCGCGGCGAACGTTGCAGCACACGTGCGGCTTCAGCATCTGCTAAAGCAAGTCCCTCGCCCTTTGCCACCACCCTGTCGACGAGGCCCAGCGACAGCGCCTGCTCGGCGCCGTAGACCTCGCCGAAAAGCGCCATGCGTCGCACCAGTTGCGCTCCGAACCGGCGAGAGGCGCGTTGCGTGCCCGACCAGCCGGGGATGATGCCGAGACCCGGCTCCGGCTGGCCGATCTTCACATGCACCTCCGCAATGCGCAGATCGGCACAGGCTGCGAGTTCAAGTCCACCGCCGAGCGCATGCCCGTTCAACACGGCGATCAGCGGCACGGAAAGCCGCGCCAGTTGATCGAAGGCATCGTGGCCATCACGCAGCCAGCGACGGGAGAACATCTCGGCGTTAAGACTGCTCCACGCATCGATGTCGCCGCCGGCGCTGAAGGATCTTTCGCCTTCGCCGGTGAGGATGGCCACACGCGCATCCGAACGCTCGATGGCGCAGCAGGCCTTAGAGAGCGCCTCCACCATGTCCGCATCGATCGCGTTCAGCTTTTCCGGGCGACGGAGCGTCAGCCGCGCGACGCGATCAGTGATGACAAGGCCAATTCGCGGGTCGCTCACAGGGCGAGCCCCATGGCTTCTGGGCGGAACAGGGAGCCGTCCATCCGCTTCAGCGTCTTTGAAACACGAAAAGGCGTTGCCGCCTGATCAAGCACGTCCCGTTGAAGGTCGAGACCCGGAGCGACTTCGGTGACAACGAGCCCTTCGTTGTCGAGGCGAATGACACAGCGCTCGGTGACGTAGCTGATGTCCTGTCCTTGTGCGCGGGCGCGCTTGCCGGAGAAGCTCACTTGGTCCACCTTCGGCACGAACTTGGCGATGCGGCCCTCCTTATCGATCACCAGCCGGCCATCCTCGACGCGCATCTTCGCGCCGGCATTGAAGTTGCCGGAGAAGACGATCTTCTTTGCGCGCGACGTGATGTCGACGAAGCCGCCGGCGCCGGCCGTGCGGTGCGGGGTGGCCGCAAGGCGGCTGACGTTGACCGAGCCCTCGGCGTCGATTTCCAGGAAGGACAGCAGCGAGCAATCAAATCCACCCGCCTGGAAGTAGCAGAACTGATGCGGCGAGGCGACGAAGGCCTCGGCATTGGATGCACAGCCGAACTTGAAGTCGAGCAGCGGAACACCGCCGACGGCTCCCTGTTCGATCACCCAGGTGACCTTGCCGTGATGCCCTTCCTCGATGAGGATGCGCGGCACGTTGGCGGAAATGCCAAAGCCGATATTGACTGCCCAGCCATCCTCAAGCTCCTGCGCCACGCGGCGAGCGATGACCTTGCCGACGTCGAGCGCGGGCGTGCGAAACGTCTCGAGCGGCCGGAACAGCTCGCCTGAGATCGCCGGGTCGTAGGGCGTTGCCGTCGTCTGCAACTGATCCGGCGCCTCGACGATAACGTCGACGAGGATGCCGGGCACGCGCACGTCGTGGGGACGAAGGGTGCCGCTGGCCGCCACGCGCTTGACCTGAGCGATCACAAGACCGCCGGAGTTACGAGCGGCCAGTGCCATTTCCATCGCGCCGAGCGTCGCGCCCTCCTGCTCGAAGGTCAGGTTGCCCTTCTCATCGGCGGTCGTTGCCCGAATGATCGCCACATCGGGGCGGATGGCCGGGAAATGCAGCCAGTCCTCGCCCTCAAACGACACGCGCTTGACAATCGGCTCGGCCCGCGCCCGGTCATTCATCGCGCAGCCATCCTGCTCGGGATCGACGAAGGTCTCCATCCCCACCTTCGTCAACACGCCCGGACGCTTGGCAGCGCCCTCGCGCAACATGTCGAAGACGATGCCGGAAGGCACGTTAAAGGCGGCGAGTTCCTCCTTCAGGATCATCTGCCAGATGAGCGGCGGTTCGGCATTGCTTGGCCCAGAGGGATAAGAGCCGCCGATGATCTTCACCAGCATGCCGGGCTTGGCGATGTGATCGACACCGCGCGTCCCGAAGAAGTCGCCGGCGGCGATCGGATGAACGGAGGTGAGGCCGCGCGGATGGCCTTCGCCGTCGAAGCGTTCGCCGAGCGCTTTCAACACGGCATCAGGGCAACAAAGACCCGAGGAAGAGTTCACGGCGACGACCGAGCCATCCTTGATGAGCCGCACCGCCTCCTGCGCGCTCTTCACCTTCTTCATCGCCTGATCCTCCGTTTTTCATTGCTTGAAGTAACTAACTAGTTATATGTTAATTCACGACAAGACAAGCCGGCCGGCGCGATTTTCGAATGACCGGCATTCGACACCGGCGCGGCAATCGACCAAGGGGGAGGCATGAACATCTACTTCCAGAAGAGCTTTCAGCGCGGCTTTGGTACCTATCCGTTGAAGGGAGACGAACTGCGACGGGCGATCGAGGCGGCGGTCGACGTCGGCTATCGCGCCTTCGACACGGCGCAGATGTATGGCAACGAGGCTGACACGGGCGAAGCATTGGCCGAATGCGGTGTTCCGCGTTCTGAGCTTTGCATCACCACGAAAGTGCATCCGGACAACTACACGGACGAGACGTTTCTCGCTTCAGTCGAGGCGAGCCTCCGAGCCCTGAGGACCGATTGCGTCGACGTTCTTCTTTTGCACTGGCCGCCGGCCAACGGCGAGATCGCCCCGTCGCTCGGCATGCTTCGATCCGCACTGGAAAGAGGGCTGACAAAATCTATCGGCGTATCGAACTACACGGCGGCCATGATGCGGAAAGCGCGGTCCATCGTCGACGTTCCGCTCGTGACCAACCAGGTGGAATTCCACCCGCTTGTCAACCAGGAGAAACTGCTCGCAGCGGCCGCCGAAACGGGAACCCCGATCACATCCTATGCGTCGATCGCCCGTGGAGAGATCTTCAAACACGGCCTCTTTTCCAAGATCGGCGAGGCCTACGGCAAGTCCGCGGCGCAGGTGGCGCTGCGCTGGATTATCCAGAAAGGCGTTCCGCTCAATACCATGTCCACCAAGCCGGAAAACATCCGCGCGAACTTCGAGATCATGGATTTCACCCTCTCGTCGATCGACATGCAAAGGATCGACGCGCTGACGGCCACCGGTTACCGCATCATCAAACCAGGGCAACTTCCCTGGGTTCCTGAGTGGGACTGATGGAAAAAGGGCGGCCCACGAGCCGCCCTTTTCTTTCACTATCAGTCAGCCTGATCAGGCATTGCCGCGGATCATGTCGGCGGCCTTTTCCCCGATCATGATCGTTGCCGCATTGGTGTTGGAGCCGACAAGGCTCGGCATTGTGGAGCTATCGCAGATGCGGATGCCGTCGAGCCCGTGCACGCGCAGCTGCGGATCGACCACCGACATCTCGTCCCGTCCCATCTTGCAGGTGCACGTCGGATGGTAGGATGTGCGACCGTACTGGCGGGTATAGGCGACGTAATCCGCTTCCGTGCGGACGTCTCGGCTCGGGAAGTGCCTGACCTTGATGTATTTCTGCAGCGACGGCTGGGCGAAGATCTCCTGACTGATCTTCACGCCTTCGACCGAGATCTTCACGTCTTCGGGGTCGGCGAGGAAGTTCGGATCGATGATCGGAAGATCGCGAGGGTCTGCCGAGCGAAGCGCGACAGTCCCACGTGACTTCGGGCGCAGCGTGTAGGAATTGAGCGTGATGCCGGAGGAGCCCTTCGGCACGCTGGGCACGCCGGCTTCCGCGCCGGCGCCCGCGAGGAAATGGAACTGCAGGTCGGGATAGGGGCTCGTCTTGTCGCCGTACCAGAATGCCCCGCCCTCAACCACGTTGGAGGTGATTGGGCCGGAGTTGAACAGGGTGTATTGAAGCCCCGCCCAGATCGACCAATGCAGCTTGTTGTATTTGTCGAGGCTGTCGTGATCCTTCAACTCCGCGACGATATCGACACCGAAATGGTCCTGCAGGTTTTCGCCGACGCCGGCCAGATCCTGGATCACGTCGATACCGTGGCTGCGAAGAGCCGCGGCAGGGCCGACGCCCGAAAGCATCATCAACTTCGGCGTGCCGATCGCACCCGAGGTCAAGAGCACCTCGCTGTCAGCGCGCGCGGTCATCCGTTTGCCATCGACCTGATAGTCGACCCCGACGGCACGTCGCCCTTCGAAGACGACGCGCAGCACGAGCGCCCCGGTAATGACCGTGAGGTTCTTGCGCTTCTGGGCAGGTCTGAGGTAGCCGACCGCTGCAGAGCAGCGGCGGTTGTTCCGCGTTGTTGTCTGGTAGACGCCAGATCCTTCCTGGAGCGGACCGTTGAAATCAGGATTGTAGGGTATGCCGAGTTCCTGGCAGCTCTGCACGAAGGCGCGCGTCATGCGCTGCGGCTCGGGAATGTTCGACACGCCGAGCGGGCCGTCCGTTCCGTGCCACGCACCCGAAAGGATCGAATTGCCCTCGGAACGCAGGAAGTACTTCTGGATGTCCTTGAAGCCCCAGCCTTCGGCGCCCTCTTCGACCCAGCGGTCGTAATCGCCGGGATGCCCGCGCGTGAAGACCTCGGCATTGATCGAGGAGCCACCGCCGAGCACCTTTGCCTGGGCATAGAGGATTTCACGGTTGTTGGCGTGTTTCTGCGGCGCGGTCTTCAGTCCCCAGGTCAAAGGACCGGAAGTCATCTTGGCGAAGCCGACGGGCATGTGAATCAGTGGATGGTTGTCGCGCCCGCCGGCCTCGATGAGGCAGACGCGCGCCGACGGATTTTCAGAGAGCCGCGCCGCCAACACGCAACCGGAGGAACCGCCTCCGACGATCACATAATCATAGCCTTGCGACATCATGCGATCCAATGCGTACGCTTGCCGATCTCGACGTGAACGGACTTCACCTGTGTGTACTCCTCCACCCCATAGACGCCGGCCTCGCGGCCCCAGCCGGACTGCTTGAAACCGCCGAGCGGCATCTCAGGGCCACCCGCCATGATCGTGTTGACCCAGAAGCGACCGGCACGCACCTTTCGGGTTACGGTCAGCGCCTTGTCGATGTTCTTCGTCCACACGCTCGCGGCCAGGCCGTAGACCGTGTCGTTGGCGAGCTGGATGGCTTCCTCAACCGTGTCGAAATGCATGGAGCACAGAACCGGACCGAAAATCTCGTCGCGCGCTATCGCCATGTCGCGGGAAACACCGGAAAAGAGCGTCGGCGCGATGTACTGGCCGTGGCCAAGATCAATCGTCTCGCCACCAGCGAGAAGCTTGGCGCCGGCCGCCTTGCCCTTGGCGATATAGTCGAGAATCGTGGCGTTCTGGGCCTCGGTGGTGATGGCGCCGACCTGGGTGCCTTCGTCCAGCGGATCGCCGACCCGGATCTTTTTCATCTTCTCGACAAGAAGTTTCTCAAACTCCGCCGCAACAGAACGCTCCACGATCAGGCGCGAGGAGGAAACGCAGCATTGTCCGGTGTTGAAGCTGATGCCGAAAGCGGCACCGTCAGCGGCATCCTCAAGGTCGGAGTCGGCAAAGACAATGATTGGATTTTTGCCACCGAGCTCGAGGCCGAGCTTCTTGAAGTTGCTGTCGGCGGCAGCGTGGACGCAGGAGCGCCCAACCGCCGTCGATCCCGTGAAGGAAAGCATGTCGACGTCGGGGTGTTCGGCAAGCGCCTGCCCAATCGAGCGGCCGGAACCGGTAACGACGTTATAGACGCCGGCAGGCAGGCCCGCTTCGGCCAGAACCTCGGCCAGAAGCAGCGTGGTCACGGAGGTGACTTCGGACGGCTTGACCACCATGGTGCAACCGGACGCCAGAATGAAAGGCACGCGCTCGCACAGGATCAAGAACGGGAAATTCCAGGGTGTGATCAGGCCGATGACACCGATCGGCTCGCGCAGCACCATGCCGAACAGGTCGTCACCGAGCGAATTGAAGCTATCGCCGTGCAGCAGGCGCGCGGCACCGGCGCCAACCTCGAAGCAGGCAATGCAATGATCGATCTCGCCACGCGCCTGCGAGATCGGCTTGCCGTTTTCGAGCGTCTCCCAATAGGCGATCTCGTCCCGCCGACGACGCAGGATTTCGGCGACGCGCAAGAGCACGCCGGCGCGCGCAGCGCCGGAAAGCCCCGACCAGCGGCGGTCCTCGAAAGCATTGCGTGCCGCAGCGACCGCCGCGTTTAGATCATCGATCGTGCAGCGAACGGTGCGCGTGACCGGCGTGCCATGGCCCGGCGAGGCGCGTTCGAAGTGGTCGGCCCCTTCTTTCCACTGCCCGTCGATGAAGAACCCGAAGCTGCGCGCTGCGGACGGGGGAGCAAGAAACGTGTTCGTCTGGTCCATCTGGTACCTCCACTTCGATAGTTTACGCCGCGATGGCGATCTGGGTCTTCAGGTGTTGCGGCCGCTCGCCGATCGTCTCGAAGGCTTCCTGAATGGCCTCCAGCGGATAGCTTGCCTTGGTGAAATCCTGCGTTCGGAACCGGCCATGCGACAGAAGCGTCAGTGCGTCGTGCATATCCTCGCCCATCCCGGCAACAGAGCCTTTGAGGCTTCCTTCTTCCAACACCGTCCGCAGGCCGTCGAGAGCTACGGTCTCCCCGGGCGGGGTGATGCCGAAAAAGGCGACGTGGCCGCCGCGGCGCGCAAGATCGAATGCCTGTTCGTAGAGCGTCCGGTTGCCGACGCTCTCGATCACGAGATCGGCCCCGCGTCCGCCGGTCATCTTGCGGACCACAGCTTTCAGTTCCGTTGGATCCGACACCGCCGCATCCGCCCCGGCCTCGATCGCCATGCGGCAACGGTCCGGCGAAAGGTCGACGACAATGATCGGTGCAGCGCCGACAAGCCGCATCATCTGCACATGCAGGTTTCCGATCGGTCCGGCACCGAAGATGAGTACGGATTGGCCGAACGTCGCCTGCGCCTTGCGCGCCGCGCGAACGACGCAGGCGACCGGCTCCGTGAGCGCAAGTACCGCATCGGCGATATCTGCCTGAACCGGGATCGCCAGGCGCGCCGGAACCGCGACATATTCGGCAAAGGCGCCGTTCCGACCGATACCAATCTGCGTGACCTCGGCGCAGTTCAAAACCTCGTTGCGACGGCACCAAAAGCAGCTGCCACAGCCGATGTTGATATCGACCACCACGCGCGCTCCTGCCGCAAGATGGCGGACGTTGGCGCCACGTTTCGCAATCGTGCCGCAGAACTCGTGTCCGGGGACAAGCGGAAGCCGGTCAGCCGCGTAGTGGCCGTTAAAGATATGGATGTCCGTACCGCAGATCCCCGTGCGTGCGACCTGGACGAGCACATCGTCCGGTCCGACGACCGGCATGGCGACCTCCCGAACCTCGAAGCGTTTCGGGGCAGTGAGCACGGCGGCGCGCATGGTCGTCATCGCCATTCTCCTACTTCACGGTGCGCAGCTTGGCGCGATCGATCGTCAGCGCAATGGCAATGATCAACACGACGCCGAAGACGATCTGCTGCCGGGTCGCGTCGATCTCGAAGTAGAGCATCGACGATCGGATGACCGCGACGATCAGGGTGCCGACGACGGTGTTCATCACGCCGCCGACACCGCCCGTCAAAGGCGTTCCCCCGACCAGCACGGCAACGATTGCCGGCAACAGAAATCCATTGGCGATCGTCGGTGCGCCGCCGGAGAGCTTGACCGCAAAGAGCAGGCCGGCAATGGACGCAAGTGCACCGGAGATCGCGAATGCAAGGATCTTGAAGCGCGCGACATCGAGACCGGACGCAGCGGCGGCCAGTTCGCCGGCACCGACCGCCTTCAGAACGCGACCGAGCGTCGTGCGCCGCTCGATGAAGAGGCAGAGAGCGACGAGCGCTGCGGCAATCAAGAGTTCATTGGGGACGCCCCAGGTATGGCCGATCATCCAGCCGAAGGTCTCGTTGCGCTGAGTGGCGTCCATGTTGAGCGCGCGCTGGCCCGAAAGCCATTGCGCAACCGAGAACGCAACGCCGCCGACCGCAAGGGTGGAGATGAAGGACGGCACGAAGAGCCGCGTCGTCACGAAACCGGAAAGCGTGCCAAGGAGAAAGCCGGCAACGACGCAAAGCACGGCAACCCAGGCACCGAGCGAGGCAAGGTAGACCGAGGCGATGACCGTCACCATGTTCGCCATCGACTGGGCCGACAGGTCGATGCCGCCGATATAGATGGCGAAGGTGAGACCGAGCGCCATGATGAAGAGCGGCACGATGTCACCGGCGATGCCGAGCAGGTTCGCGGGTCGCAGGAAACCGGGATCGGTGATGCCGACGATGGCGACGAGCACCAGGAGCGTTATCCAGGGAAGGTGCGGTTTGAGGCGCTGAATATCCATTGGTCCCTCAGATCATATAGTGCAAAAGGTCATAGGGCGTGGGCTTGGAACCCGGCTCGCAGGCGAACTGTTTCTGGATGCGCCCGTCCTTGACGACGATGATGGTGTGCGAGAGGCCGATTGCCTCTTCCAAAGTGTCGGCAACCAGCACGATGCCGACGCCCGCCTCACTCATGGCGCGGATCATGTCGTAGACATCTTCCTTGGCGCCGATGTCGAGACCGCGCGACGGATGATCGAGCAGCATGATGTCAGAACCGGCCGAACGCCACTTGGCCAAAACCACCTTCTGCTGGTTGCCGCCTGAAAGATTGCCGCAATCGGCAAACTCGGAATGGGCCTTGATCGACAGTTTCTTTATCCATTCGCGGGCAAGCGCCCGCTCCTCGCCGACGCGCAGCACACCACCTTTCGAGCGGTGTTTCATCTGCGAAAGCGTCATGTTTTCGTAGACGTTCATGCCGGCGACGATGCCCTCGATCTTGCGCTCGCGGGGCACATAGCCGACGCCACGGGAAACCGACTGCCGCGGTGAAAGATCAGTCGCATCGCCTCCCTTGATGCGGAGACGGCCGGTGCTCGGCGTCAGCATGCCATAGATCGTCCTGAGGATTGCCTCGCGCCCCGAACCTTCCGTGCCGACAAGACAAAGCACTTCACCAGCATGCAGCTTGAGCGAGATGTCCTGGATGCGGCCAGGAAGGCCCACGCGGTCCATCTCGACGAGTGCCTTCGAGGCGTCGAACGGCTTTTGCAGATGCTCGCGGTAGTATTGTTTGTCGACATTGCGGCCGACCATCTTGTGCTGGATGGCCTCGGCCGGGGCAGCGCCACGGTCGACGACGTCCACGACCTCACCATCCTTCATCACGTAGATGCGGTCGGAAAGCTCCATCACCTCGTCCATGCGATGCGAGACGAAGATGAACGAGGCCCGCGTCACCAGTTCCCGCACAAGCTTGAACAGCAGCTGCACCTCTTCCTTCGACAGAACCGAGGTCGGCTCGTCGAGCAGGATGACGAGATCCCCCTCCACGCGCTCTTCGAGCGTCAACACCTTGGCAAGCTCGACGAGTTGACGTTGGGCAAAGGACAGCTTCGACGTCACCATCGCCGGGTCGATATCGAGTTTCACCTTGGCGAGCTGACGGTTTGCGGCTTTCGCCATAGCCTTCCAGTCGACGACACCGAAGCGGGTGAACTGCCGTTCGTATCCGAGGAAGATGTTCTCCATGACGGTCAGGTTCGGGATCAGCGACTGTTCCTGGAACACCATCCCGATGCCCTTTTCCATCGCCTGGCGGGGATTGGCGAAGCGAACTGGCGTTCCGTTGATGAGGACCTTGCCGCCATCGGGCTGGTAGGCGCCATAGATCACCTTCATCAAGGTGGATTTGCCGGCGCCATTCTCCCCCACAAGTCCGACGATCTCGCCGCGCTTGATGTGGAAGTCGATGGCCTTTAGCGCGTGAACGCCGGGGAATTTCTTGTCGACAGCCTTGAGCTCGTACATGGCGTGCCTCACTTGACGAAGGAAAGCATCTTGCGGTCGGTCGAAAGCACGACGGCAAGGATGACGAGCAGGCCGAGCATGCCGTCCTGGATGAAGTCGGGCAGGCCGATGACGACCATGCCATTGTCTATGACGTTCACGATCAGCACGCCGACAAGTGCGTTCCAGACGCCGCCGATGCCGCCCCAGAGCGCCACGCCACCGACAACGACCGACGTGATGGAGACGAACATGAAGTTCGCGCCGGTCACCGATTCCGCCTGGCCGATGCGCGCCACCACGAGAATTGCGGCAAGGGCGTAAAAGACGCCGGCAAGCGCAAAGCCGGTGACGCGAACGCGGGTCACATTGAGGCCTGATGCATGGGCGAGATCCTCACCGCCGCCGACGGCATAGAAGTTACGGCCAAGCGTGGTGTGGGTCTGGATGAACCAGGCGACGACAAGGAAAAAAGCAGCAACGTAGACCATCAACGGGAAACCCAACAATCGCACGGTCAAGAGGCCCCGAAAGGTCGCATCGCTTACTTTGACGATGTCTCCGCCGGTGAGCAGGATCGCGGCCCCCGTCCCGACGAAACCCATGGCAAGGCTCGCCATGAAGGACGGTATCTTCAGCTTCACATGGACCAGCCCGTTGAGCAGCCCGATCAGACCGCCGAGAAGGAGAACAAGCGGAATGGCGACCCAACCGGAAGGGGCGAGCGCGCCACCGAAATAGGCAAAGATGAACGCAAAGGCCACGGCTGTGAGGGAGACCGTTCCTTCCATCGAGAGGTCGATCGATCCCATGACGATGATGAAGGTAACGCCGACGGCAACCATGAGTGCCGGAGCTGCCGCAATCGCGATGCGGGCGAAGTTCCGCGAGGAAAAGAATGTCGGGTTGAGCGCGGTGAAGAAGATCACCAGTGCAATCAGCACCAGAAGCGGCGCCCATTTGATCAAGGTTTCGCGCGATAGGCGACGTGTCACGTCAGACACCCCTCTTTTGGAAAGTCACAAGGGGAACGGGGCGGCGGCACAGAGGCTGCCGCCCAGCTGGTCGAAACTTCAGTACTGGATCTGGCCGTTGGACGGCCCCCAGAAATCCGTCCAATTGTAGGCCGGGACGGAGTCGAGATACTTCGCCTTGAACTCGGCGGCATCCTTGGCCGTGACCAGGATCGTCGGGCCGTAAAACTCGCGGTGTTCCTTCGGCTCTTCGGACGGCTTGAAGCTGCCGATCGCCGCGTGATAGGCGAGTGCGGCACTGATGCCGCCGCCCCAGTGCGGGTTGGTGAAGACGGTCGCCAAGAGCTTGCCGTCCATGACCATCTGCACGGCTTCCGGATTGCCGTCATAGGAAACGATCGGCATATCCTCGATACCCTCAGCGCGCAGTGCCTCGATGACACCATAGGCAATGTTGTCGTTGGCGCAGTGCACGCCCTTGATCTTGTCGCCGTAGCGGGTCAGGAACGACGCCATGAGGGCCGCGCCCTTCTGCGTGTCCCAGTCGGCCGGCTGTGCATCGAGCAACTCGATGTTCGGGAAATCCTTGAGTGCGTTCTTGAGGCCGTTCAGGCGCTCGACTGCCGGGTTGTTGGCAGCGATGCCGCCGAGGTGAACCACCCCGCCTTCACCGCCCATTGCCTCAAACAGGATGCGCGCGGTCTGTTCAGCGGGCTTCTCATCCGACCAGGTCATGTGGGAAACGTAGTTGTCGCCGAAATCCCAAGGATGCAGGTCGTCGGTCTTGTTCCAGATCGTTGAGATGTAGGCGCCCGCTGCCTGAACCGCCTCGACAACGGGTCTTGCGTTGGGGCTGTCGTTTGCATCGCAGGCGATCGCGCAATTGCCGTTGTTCTTGGCAAGGAACGCCTTGATGTCGGCGAGCGACTTTTCCGTCGACCCCTCGTTGATCAGGCTGACGAGTGCGCTCTTCGGCTTGCCGAGCGATTCCACGAAAGCCTCGCCGCCGGAAACGACCGAATTCCAGTAGGCCGACGCCCGGTCGCGATAGCTCCAGGCAATCGCCGGATCCGTCAAAGCAGCCTGTGCCGTGCCACGGCCGAACGCCATCGGCACCGCCATCGCGCCAACGCCGGCTGCAGCGGCCAATAAGAAGTTGCGACGGCTGACCGTCTCGCGTTCGATAAAATCCTTAATAAAGGTCGACATGCCAATCCTCCCATATCCACGGTGAGCGTCCCCGTCCCACACGGGTTGAAAAAGCGGGTTCGCAGGTGGCGGCGAACGCTTTTCGCCCTGGCCTCCTCCGGCCTCGTCAATCCCACTTAACGCACTAACTAGTTACTTCTTTACAAAACCCCGAGTCAAGTGCTTTTAATGGGCACAGGCGCCGACTGATCTGACGGACCGCTTTGACGGATCAGCTTTCCGGCGTGTATGACTTTCAGCGCAGCAGGCGCGAGGGCGACGGAGGAAGGGCTTTGAGCATCACGAACGAAGACACGGAAAAATCAGCCCGAAAGCCGCGCATCAGAGACGCCGAGGCAACGAAGGCGCGCATTCTGGACGCGGCCAAAAAAGAGTTTGCGAAGAATGGCTTGGGAGGCGCACGGGTCGACGTGATCGCCGAGAAGGCGAACGCCAACAAGCGGATGATCTACCACTATTTCGAGAGCAAGGAGCGGCTGTTCCAGACCGTTCTCGAAGATGCCTATATCGACATCCGTACGGCTGAACAAAAACTCAAGCTCGACGACCTGGAACCGAAGGCGGCCCTTGCCAAGCTCGTCCAGTTCACCTGGGAATATTACCTGAAGAACCCGGAGTTCATCACGCTGGTCAACAGCGAGAACCTTCATCGCGCGAAGCATTTGAAGAAGTCCGAGGTCATCAAGACCGCCAGCCGCAAGTTCGTCAACATGGTCGGCGACATTCTCGAACGCGGTGCGGCACAGGGCGTTTTTCGGCCGGGCGTCGACCCGGTGCAGCTCAACATCACCATTGCTGCGATCGGCTACTACTATCTGACCAACCGGTTCACCGGGTCGATCATTTTCGAACGTGACCTCATGGCCAAGGAAGCGATTGACGAACGCCTGCAGTTCAACGTCGACACGATCATGCGGCTGGTATGCGCCTGACGCGTCGCGCCAGGCACATACACGAACGATAGCCGGCGATAGCGGCCCGGCGCTCGGCTAGGTCCAATCGATGACGATGAAGGGCTGCTCGATCGCCCGCCGAGAAATATCCGAATAGAGTGACGCCGGATCGTCTGGCGTCACGTGGCAAATCAGGCCTTCAACCTCGATCAGACCGTCAGACAGCCATTCGAGCGCGCGTAAGAAGCCCCCGAGGATGCTGTGCGGCGCATTGTTGTACCCTTCGAGCAGTTCTTCCCAAACGAAGTCGCGGCCCAGGATCGGGAACTCCCATTCCCAGCCTGAGCGCAACGTCACCAGGTTGAAGAAGACCGCCTGCATGAGTTCGTGTGCCGAGATTTCGGTCGCCTGCCTCCAGGGAACACCGACCATGACGACTTCGCCAAGCTTGCGAACAAGACGGCAAGCATCGATGACGGCACCTTCATGGCCTGAGCAATCGACGACGAGGGCGACTTTTCCGGCAAGGTCTTTTGCGTCACCTATGGACGCGCGTCGATCCGCAATTCCGCTTTGGGCGATCTGAGCGCGCCTGACCGGATCCGGATCGACCACCGTCACGCGGTAGCCGCCGATCGCAAAGAGATGCGCGGCCAGGAAGCCGACCGGCCCGGCGCCTGAAATGACCACGCGATCACCCGGACGCGCCTTCGTCGTCATCAGGCTTGTCATCGACACCCCCATCAAGCGGGCGAGAACCGCGCGATCCGGGGACAAACCTTCCGGCAACGCCAGGGTATATCGGACATCGTGGGTCTGCGTGGAACGATGCTGGCCCATTGCAAAGCGCCGGTCACCGACGCTGACGCCATCGACACCCTCTCCGATCTCGGTCACCTCGAAGACCGCCGCATAGCCCGGCCGGATGGGAAACACGTCACCGTTGGCCCAGCCGAGCTCCGTGCCCTGGCTGATCAGGGTACAGAGCGTTCGTCCACGGATCTGACCGGGCCGCAGCGAACCGTCATCGTAGTTGCCGAGCACAAATGTCTGCTTTGCGCTTATCAGGATTTCTTGAGGCACAGCTCTCCTTTCCGGCTTTGGGCCAGTGTTTGAATGTCTTTGATCTGAAGTGACTAAGGGCGGGATGCCGCGACTACGGCCGGGCGTTCAGCTGCCGCTGAGGGGCGACCACTGCCGTGGACCGCCGGCGCTTTCGTATCCGAGCGGTCCGGGCATGCTGACAATCTCCAAAAACTGCCCCCAGGGAGCTTTGAGATAGAGCCAGGTAAGCCCGGCCATCGCACCGTTTTCGACTAGGGTCGGTCCTTCAAGCACGTCGACGCCGGCTGCACGAAGCCGTTCTGCCGCCCGTTCGCAGTCGTCAACCTCAAACGCCATGTGAAAGCCACCTGCCTGGCTGTTGCGCTTCAGCGGCTCTTCCTCGTCTGTCTCGCCGGAGTACTGGAATATCTCGAGATTCGTGCCGTTCCCGACCCTCAGAACCTTGATGTTCTCTATCCGCCTGCCCGGGGGGACACCGAGGCGCCGGAGCATGAACGCGTCGTCAGCTTCCACTTTGCCTGTTTCAAGGCACGTCACCGCTCCGAAGATCACCTCGAAAAAGCGGACCGCCTCTTCGAGGTTCGGCACCGTGAACCCCACATGCTGCATCCCGTAAATCTTCACTCGAACCTCCCAATTCGCGTCCAACATTCATGCACTAATTATGTAACTAGTTAGTTATTTTCGAGTCAAGACGTTAAGAGTTAGGTCAACAAATGGGATTGGGCGAAAACGACCCGGATTGCTCTATACCGTCAATCTGGACACGGGGTCGGCAACGAGGTCGGCGCGATCACCGGGCTCGAAATGGACGTACGCGACATCGCAGTCCTTCCGGCACTATGACATCAAGCGGCAAGGGGCGGGGGAACAAGCCCTGCCCTCTGCGCTAGCGGACGGCGCTCTTCTTCTCTAGCGGCCAGGTCACAACTCCTCCCGCAAAGACAGTAAGCCAGACGACGACCGGTTGGAGCGGCAGCCTGATGGCGTGATACAGCCACTGCCAAGGAGCGACTTCCGGCGCACTCAGGCTGTCCAGCGCATGCTTGATATTGGCCGGAAAGACGAGGACCGCATAAAGGGCGAGCGCGATGCCGGCATATTTTCGCAGAGCCGGCACCAACAGACCGATCGCTCCGGCAATCTCGCAAAGACCTGTCAGCAGGATCACCACCGACGCGTCCGGCACCCAGACAGGTGTGATGGCAAGAAAGGGCGCGGGAAAGGCAATGTGCAGAACGCCCGCCGTTCCGTAGAGCGCGACCGTGCCGGCCCTGCACCTCAACCGCAAGAGCTCAACGCTCGCCATCTGCCGCGATCCGCTCTTCGATCGTCCTTGCCACGGCGCTCAGATCGACTTTCCGGCCACTGATCTTTTCGATCGCCGCGACGGCCAGATCGCTTGCGACATAATCCGACTTGTGACCGAGATTGTGCACGACCAGCAGCCTCGCGCCGTGGATGTCGCGTGCCAGGTGTCGCGCATGCACGTCAGGCGAAACGATCCTGTCGACGTCGCCGGTGATGATGACCGTCGGCGCCGTGATCCTCCGGTACTCTCGACTTGCCGTCCGGGTCCAGTCGTTGAGTGCCGCCACTTCCTGGGCATTGTGCCGGAAGGCTCCGGGCCTGAGGGCCTGCAGGGTCCGGGCTTCACGCAGATAGTTTTTCGGCATTTTGTTCGGCGCAAACGTCGCGCGGGTCGCGCTGCCGATCGCAAGAAGGCCGATTGGCGGGGCGATCAGAGTGCTGAAGAGCGCACCTGACACAGGAACGGCTGCTGCATCATAATACCAGGCGACGCCACCTTTCCACGGATAGACGGCGGGCGACAGGAAGACGAGACCGGCCACCCGATCGGGATGACGCACGGCAAGTGCCGCTGCGATCGCGCCGCCGAAGGAGTGGCTGACAATGACCGCCTTCCGGATCCCGCGCCTTGCCATAAGACTTGCGATCGCGTCCGCCTGTCCGTCAGGCAGAATGTTCTGAGTTCCGCCGACGTCGGAGCCGCCGTGTCCCGGCCGATCGACGAACAAAAGCGTCGCTCGTCCTTCGAGCTTCCCGCGAAAGGCGTACATAGGGTCGTAAAGACTGGCGCTGGCACCGTGGATGAACACGATCGGCGGCAGGCTCGTCGCCTTGCCGGGTTCAAGAAGCACGCTGTTCAGGCTGAAGCCGCCGATATCAATGCGAACCGCCAGCTCGTCGCCCGCCGATCGCGCCGGGCCGACGAGAGCGCAAACCAGGATCAACCAGAACCCGAAAACCAAGGATATCGGACGGACGTTCATCGTTCCCCAGATGTTTGTGGATCTCGGGAGCTATTACGTTGTCGGGGAGCTGCCGGTTTCGTTCTTGAAACGAGATCGCAGCTTTTTCTAGTCGCCGCACGCCTTGATTGACAAGATGCCTCCTCCGGGGACCAGCCCAAAGCGGCAAACCACCGTTTTGCCCGGCGAGTATGTCGCCGTGCCTTTCAATTCGACGATCGTTTGACCGGCGGAAACCGAGATTTCAGGCTCGCCGAAGCTATAAAACCCACCGTTGACGAGTTCCACGGAATGGACGATCCGGGCCTGGCCGCGTTCACTCGGCGCGAGTTTCCATTCCGCCACGACGCGCGACGAAACGTGCTCGAAACCTTGGCTGACAACGACGACACGGTAGCTGCCCTCGCCCAGGCCATCCTCTGTCCAGTGCCCGCCTTCCACGACCGCCACAACGTCAGGGCTGACCAGCGCCCCCTCGGCAACAGCCTGATTTGCGGTGAAGAGAGCAAGGAATCCACACAGAACGCGTAATTTGCGGTTTGGCTTTGGATTGCTCATCACTCGATCCCCTCTTCTGGCCATCAAGAAATAATGCCTGCCAAGGGAATCTCAACAACGTATAGTAGTAGGTCTTCCGAACATCACGATGGTTGCAATCGCAGCCGAACTCGGCGTCAGCCAGGTGGCGCTCTACATATATGTCAGCGGGCTTGATGCGCTGAAGGCGCTGGTTGCCGAAGAGATTTTTCTGCGCTGGTTGCTGCCGATACCGCTTCGCGGCGACCGCGCCGATCTGAAAGCCTATCTCACACCGTTTAGCCTATCGATGTGGGACCTCGTCGAGGCACATGCGGGCATCGCTCCCTACATGCTTCGAAGGGACATGATCACCGAACGCCGCGCATCAGCGTCTGGTCGCAGACGCTTTCGGCATCACTATGCGACAATCGACCTGGCTGCTGTTCACGATTGCCTATCGGCGCCGGAAGCGCCCGAAACAACCTCATCAGGTGTGCCTAGCCACAGCCCTATAGATGCAGACCATGTCCAGGGCGTAGACGCGCTGATCATCGGTGCTCTGGCCACGCTCGTTGAGCGGTAGGTTCAGGAGAAGCGCCGGCGCTGGATCTGGCCGCGAGGAGACCGATGTCCCTGGACATTCAACCCCGCGACGTTCACGAGTTCCAGACGCTCATTTCTTGCCGAGGGCGCGCCGTCTTGCGCGCAGCCCCGGAGTTGCCACTGCGGCCAAGGTCGCGGCAAGCGCCAGAGCGCAAAGCACGGCCTTCGATGTCGTCTCCATCGTGCCCTCAATCAACAGAGCGTGGACGACGCCGCCAAAAACGACCACGCTGACGAGGCTCCTATGGCCCACCCGCCAGGCATGCGGCGAGAGCCGACGCCGGAGCGCAGCGAGCAATGCGGCCGCAAAAAGCGCCCACATGGAGCCGACACCGAAGACGGAAAACGGTGTCGGCGAGCGCAACAGCAGCGCGTCGACTATGTCTGGGGGACTGGTGATCCACAGGCCGGCGACGTGAACGACAACGGCCGCGACCAGCATGACGCCCACCACGCGGTGGACGCGGCGTCCGCGCAGCAAGTGGAGGCCGGGAAGCCAGCCACCCGCAAGCAGCGGCTGCACCAGCGCAAGGCAAAGCGCCATGACGCCTGCGAAGCCGGCGGCGATATAGACCGGGTCGCGCCAGGCCAGATATTCGCTCGTCGCAGCAAAGGTCAGCGGCACGACGATCGCAAACGCCAGGCCGGTCCAGATCAGCAGCGCGCGGGCCAAGTGCAACAAAGCGAGGTCAGGCCGGCTGCAAGACGAAATGCGCCTCGAGGCTGGTATCCTTCGGGCTCGACAGCAAGGGCCGGAGGAATACGGTCTCGTACTCGCCGCTGTCGTAGGTGAGGTGCGCATGTGCCTGGCCGAGCGCCGGCACGATCTGCGGCATTTCAAGCCGGAACGCGCCGTTGGCATCGGTCAGGGTGGCGCCGTGGCTATGCCAATCGCGCTCGCTACCTTCGGTCGTATGGGCCCAGACCTGGATGCGCTGGCCCGCCAGCGGGGCGCCGTCGCCGGCGCGGCGCACGGTCCCCGACATCAAGAAGCCGCCACCGCCGATGCGCTCAACGATCGGAGCGCCGGGCATGTAGTTGTTGGCGCCGCCGCGCATCGAGGGGGTCGCGGCAAGCCCAGCGGCCCTGGCAGGCAATCTGAGCCCAGTGAACCCGGCCACCGTAAAGGCGGCGCCAGCTGCAAGCAGGGTTCGGCGCTCGAAACGGATCTCAGACATGCCGGTCTCCTTCTCCGAATTCGATAGTCAACGGAGTAGAAACTTAGCGCCTTTTCGGCCGTCGACCAATCGAGGCGGAGAACAAATGAGGGCACGGTTTCGTGATCTCGAGAACGTCAGCCAACTACCGGGCGACCCTTGCTGAAAACAGGCCCGCAGGGATATCGGGGTTGTCGGCGTCCGTCACAAGCAGAAGTTCCACAACGCCGTCGCGCGCGGTCGCATGTATGCCCTCTATCTTGTGCGGGTACTCGAGACGATCGAAGAAAACCAGCGTGCCCCGCTCGTCGATCACGCCGATACCGGCGCCGAGACACGGGCCGTCAAGGTAGGCGTTCTCCGTATTCTCTGCCACGGCACTGAAGACCATGTCTCCATTGGGCAAGGCTGCCGCATCTGTAAAGCCGAATGGCGTTCCTTGGATGACGCCCAGATCGAAACGATCCACCGCTGAGGGCCTCACCGGGTCAACTTGATCGTTGGAAAGCGCGTTCAGCACCGCAATGAGCGGGAAGCGAGCGATGGCATTGTCATTGCGACGCTTATTGCCGCGCTGAAACAAGCGAAGTTCTTTACCGACAACCACCGCGCCTTCGATGTTGAGCTCGCCAAATTCCTCCGCTAGCGGATCCAGAATGAATGAGAGATCAACGGCTTTGGGAGGTGTGACGACGGCGCCTTGCGCATCGAGACCGAGCAGAACACCTTTCTTACGATTGGGCCGCGATCCAGAACCAATCGCAAAGAGAGCCCCATACGAAAATTCGCCGAAAGGCGGGAGGACGCTCAGCGCTTCCAAATCAGGCTTCCGTTTCTTGCGGGCGCCCCTCGTCTCAGGCAGTTCACCTTCAAACAGACGGATCAGGCGACCCCGACCTGAGCCAACAACCGGAAACACTCCAAGGTGAAGTTCGTCGTCCGCGATCACATAGAGCGCCGTACCCAGGCATTGCAGCCCGCTTGCAGCACTCAGGTGCAAGGAGCGGGAAGCCGAGCCCACATCGATGTCGAGGTCGCGCACCTTCTCAAGTTTGATCACGGCCGATGGCTCCTTCGAAACGACCTTGCGTGTCTGTTCTCAAGCTGCAGGCAGCGCCTAGTGGGGTGGTTCCGTGATCGGTCGCGCAAGAGATCCTTCGCCCGGAGGAGCGTCCCATCAGTACCTCATGCGGTGTTCACATCTCGTTCCCAGTACCAGGCAACATACATCATCCTGCGATCATGGTTCCGCGCTTTGAGAAATGTCTTGATCGTTCGTACATCCGTTTTTTCGCAGGCAACCCAGACAAATGTCTCGTCGTTGGCCGCCTCAATTGCTGCCTTCGCCTCGGACACGAGAACATCGGCGGCGCCGTTCGGGTAGCTCGCCCGGTGCAACCATTGCAAAGTGAGCATGCCATCGGTTTGAAGCGGCTGCTCTTCTGCCCTGTCCTCGATTTCGATGATGGCGCGCAATTTGGTTTCGGGCGGAACCTCCGCCGCAATCCTTGCTATGGCTGGCAACGCGCTTTCGTCCCCAATCAGCAAAATGGACCGCGCCTCTGGCAGACCGCCTGCGCCCGGGCCGAGCAGGGCGGCGACATCACCAGGCCGCGCGTCGCGGGCAAAGTCCGCACCTGGCGTCGATACACCTCCAGCCGGATGCTGCACGAAATCGACCCACAACTCGCCACGATCGCTGTCGACGGCGCGGATGGTATAGACGCGAACAAGCAGTTCGTTTTCACCCTCCGGCCAGGCGATGCGGCCGTCTTCCCGGAAGCCGGGCCAGACCGGCGGTTTGCCGTTTGGCGGCACTAAGAGGCGGACATGCATATCGCCACCCACGAAGGGCGTTACATCGGCGCAGGAAAAAATCACGCGACGCATATGCGGCGTGACATCGTGCGCGGAGACGACCGTTACCTCGTGCAGGTTCGGAAGCGCCGACAAAGACGTCGGTTCAGACCAGGACAATTCGAAAGGCAGGTCTTCGGCAAAATAGAAAAGGTGCTCGGCCAGGACCGTGCGGCTCATGTGCAGCATTTCACGCGTCGGGCAGTCGAGCTCGATCAACAGCTTGGCGTTTTCGATACTGATCTGCGCGACACCGAGTTTGCTTCGCAGCACCGCCAGGTCGTCTATTCGTTCGACCTCGGCGTGTTCGACAAAATGCTCGCAGATCTCGTCGAGCATTTGGGCTGCGCAGGCCGGGACCGCTACGCCGGACAGTTTGAATGAATGAACAGCGTTCATATGCTCCTCGCCCTTTGTGGTACATCGCTCACGTCATCGATGGCGACCATCCGGTGTCGCCCGATCGGGAGCATGATTGGCCGGCCCGATGTCGGGTCGCTGATGACGCGACTATTAAGGCCGAAAACAAGCCGCACGGTCTCTTCGGTGAGCACCTCTTCCGGCGTGCCCGAACTATGCACGCGCCCATCGGCGATCGCGACGAGATGGTCGGCATAGCGGGCAGCAAGGTTGAGATCGTGCAGCACCATGACGACCGTCGTTCCACGCTCGCGGTTGAGATCGGTCAGAAGATCGAGCACCTCGATCTGGTGGTTGATATCGAGAAAGGTCGTCGGTTCGTCGAGCAGCAGGATGTCGGTCTGCTGGGCCAGCGCCATGGCGATCCAGACGCGCTGGCGTTGACCGCCGGACAGTTCATCGATTGGCCGTTCGGCAAGATCGATTGTCTTTGTTGCCACAAGCGCGCTGTCGACCGCCTCGTCGTCCTGTCGCGTCCAGCGGGAAAACAGGCTTTGATGCGGATGTCGTCCCCTACTGACGAGGTCAGTCACGGTGATGCCCTCAGGCGCGATCGGCGATTGCGGCAGCAATCCCAACGTCCGGGCGAGCTCTCGCGACGGCGTGCGGTGGATGGATTTGCCGTCAAGCAGAACCTGCCCCTTGCTGGGCGCGATCAATCGCGAGAGCGTGCGAAGAAATGTGGACTTGCCACAGGCATTGGCGCCGACGATCACCGTGACTTTGCCAGGCGGAATCGTAAGGTCAAGCCCGTGCAGGATGTCGGTATTGTCGTAGCCGGCCGTCAATCCGCTGGCGACGAGCAGATGATCGGTCATAGCGACCCTCCGATCCGGTTGATGCGAACGATGAGGTAAATGAGGTAAGGCGCTCCAAGCGCCCCGGTGACGACGCCCACCGGGTAGCGGCCGGGTAACAGGTGCTGCCCGACGTAATCGGCGACAAGCACAAGAACGGCACCCGTCAGCGCTGAGGCGGTCAGCATCGGACCGTCATTTCGCACGATCCGGCCGGCGATCGGTCCCGACAGGAACGCGACGAAGGCGATCGGCCCCGTAGCAGCGGTCGCCGAAGCGATCAGACCGACCGCTGCCACGATCACCAACATCCGCGTCTGTGAAACCCTCGTTCCAAGAGCGGCCGCCATATCGTCGCCCAGCCGCAACGTCTCGAGATCGCGACCGCGAACGAGCAGCAGTCCGCCGAAGAAGAGGAGGGCAAGGACGAGCGGCAGCGCCTGGCCAAGCTGAGCGCCGTTGACGCTGCCGGTCAGCCAACGCATCGCTTCCTGCAAGTTCCAGGCAGGTGCCGACTGCAGAATGTAGGCGATGACACTTTGCAGCATCGCGGAGACGCCGATGCCGACAAGGATCAGCCTGGTGCCGGCGACCCCGTTGCGGAAGGAAAGGCCGTAGACGAGCAACGCAACCCCAAGGCCCGCAACAACGGCAATGACCGAAACCATCGGCCCGTTCATCGACAGGACGACAATGGCGAAAACGGCAGCCGCCCCTGCACCGGAACTGATCCCAATGATATCGGGGCTCGCGAGCGGATTGCGCAACATGACCTGAAACGCCACGCCGCCCAGTCCGAAGCACAAGCCAGCAAGAACCGACATCACCGCGCGCGGTAACCTCAGTTGTCCTACCGTGAAGGATACGCCAGGAACCGCTTCCCCCATCAACACCCGCAAGACGTCACCCGGGGGCGTGATGGATTGCCCAACCGACAAGGTGACGGCGAAGATCGCTGCGACCAGGGCTAGCAACACGGCAAGAATGAACCTGTGCCTGTGCGCGCGCTTAACGCGGTGTGCGATGACGGCATCAAGGGTCGATGAGGGAATTGTCATAGTTCCCTCACACGCTGGCGCCGGACGATCCAGATGAAGAAAGGTGCACCGATCAGCGCGGTGACGATGCCGACGTCTATCTCCGCCGGGCGCGCGACGATGCGCCCGAAAACATCCGCCGCAAGCAGGAGGCACGCACCTGAGAGCGTCGAAAAAGGCAGCAGCCATCGATGGTCGACGCCGACCAACAGGCGGCAGGCATGCGGCACGACCAGGCCGAGAAAGCCGATCGGCCCGCACACGGCGGTCGTCGCACCACAAAGAAGGATGGCGCCGAGGGAGGCTACGGCGCGTGCGGTTGCAACGCTTTCGCCAAGTCCGGTCGCAAGCTCGTCACCGAGCGCAAGAGAGTTGAGTTTTCTTGCCGACAACAGGCCGATCACCAAACCTGCGAGCAGAAACGGCAAGACGGGAACGATGCGCTCGTACGTCGCGCCGCCAACGCCACCGATCTGCCAGGAATGAATACCGCCCGCGATATCGCCGCGCGGCAGCACGATGGCGATAACCAGGGACGCGAATGCGATCGATGTTGCGGCGCCCGCAAGCGCCATTTTGAGAGGGGTTGCACCGCCCCGACCGAGCGAACCTATGGCGTAGACGAAGGTTGCCGCGCACGCAGCACCGAGGATTGCCACCCAGATATATGCATAGAGCGACGACATCCCGAACCAGGCGACGCCGACGACGACAGCAAGAGATGCGCCCATGTTGACCCCGAGAATACCGGGGTCGGCAAGGGGATTGCGGGTCACGCCTTGCATGATTGCTCCGGCCAAGCCGAGGGCACCGCCGGCCAGCAGTGCCAGCAAGGTCCGAGGTATGCGCAACGCCACTGATGCGCGGCCGATGTTGTCCTCGGCACCGCCGAGCGCCGCCGCGATATCACCCCACCCGACATAGCGCGTGCCGACCGTAACGGAGGCGACAAGCAAGAGGATGAGAAGCACGAAAAGCGCTGCCAGCCAAAGACTTCGCATGCGGTTGGAACGGGAAACCGGCGACCAACGCCCGTCCGATGTCTTGATGGTCCTAGCGTTCATTGCGCCTTCTTGGCTGCCTCGCTCAGCAGCTTCACGTAGTCCTTCAGGACCCAACTGATTGACAGAGGCGTGGGATTGGCGGCATTGCCGACCGCGTTGTTGCCAAGCATGACGATGGATTCTCGTGCAACGGCCGGCATGTGCAGCATCAGCGCGTTGGTTTTCAGAGCATCGAAGAGCATCCCGTCGCCATATGTCACGAGAATATCGACATCGTCGAAGGCGTCGATCTCTTCGGCGCTGACCGAACCTGAGAACTTTCCAGGTTGCGATGCCTGCACCACGCTCTTTGGCGATGCGAGCCCGAGATCTGCGAAGAACCTGACGCGGGTATCGTTGGTCGTGTAGAAATTGACGGTGCTGAGGTCCCAAGAGCTCAGATGCGTGATGAACATCGCCGATTTGCCCTTGAGTTCCGGATGTCCGCCAAGCGTTTGGGCAATGTCGGCTTCAATGCTGGCGATCAGCGCTTCCCCGTCAGCAGCCATGCCGAGCCCCGCGCTGTTTAACCGGATCGTCTCGCGCCAGTCGGTCGACCAGGGAGCCTGCGGATAGGCGATGACAGGTGCAATTGCGCTCAAAGTGTCGTAGTCCGCCTGGCTAAGGCCGGAATAGGCCGCCAAGATCACATCCGGTCGCGTGGCGGCGACCGCCTCGAAATCGATGCCATCGCCCTCATCGAAAAGGACCGGCTTTTCGGCCTTGAGCTCGTCAAGCCGTGCGGCCACCCATGGCAGAATGCCATCACCGTCATCGTCACCGAAGTTGGCTCGCGCCATGCCGATCGGAACGATGCCGAGAGCCAGCGGTACTTCGTGGTTCGCCCAGGCAACGGTTGCGACCCGCTCCGGCTTCTTTTCCAAAACGGTCGTGCCGAAGGCGTGCTTGATCGTGATGGGATAAGTCGCGTTCTCGGCAGCAAACACAAGGTCGTGCCTGCCGGTCCAGAAAAGGGCGATCATCGCCAACACGGCGAAACGAACTAGCTTCATCGCCCCACTCCATCCGATATTAAAAGTTGACCCCAAGTCTCAGCTTAATTACCCGGCGTCAACGTCAAAGCAGTCGATCTTCACAAAGTGCGCGGAGATTCCCGGAGGATCGTACAAAACCAGGGAAATATACAATACTGGACAAAAGCGCTCCAGTTAATAGCGGCAATGTGGGACAACGACTTCAAGACGGGGACGTTCCGGCGCGGCTTCGCTGCGCACCGGACGGCAAGACGCGATGCGGTTCGGCGACCTCAACGGCATTCATGAGGCAAATCGCTTCAGCGTTTACGTCAATTGGAAAATGGACATGGATATTCAGATAAGCCGCAGCCCGAAGCGGGCGCCGATCCGCTACCGCAACGCGCTTCTGCTCGGTTGCACGACACTCTTTGCCTTGGCGCCTGCCCTGTCGTTTGCTCAGCAGGCAGACACGCAAGGCGGTGCAACGGTGCTGGAGAAGATTGTCGCCGAAAGTGCTCGTGGCGGCAGCGTGCTGAACACCGACGACGATTCCAAGTCGATCGTTGCGACTGAGACGACCGGCGTCGGCAAGATGCCGACCGATATCCTTGTCGCGCCCGCCTCGGTTTCCGTCATTACCTCCAAGGAAATTGAAGAGCGCGGCGCAGACACGGTCGAGCAGGTCGTGCAATACACGGCCGGCGTGGTGACCGACTTCTATGGCTCGGACGACCGCTTTGACTACTTCGACATTCGCGGTTTCACGCCGTACAACTATCGCGACGGCCTGGCCATCGGTAGGACTTTTGCCGGGGTTCGGGAAGAACCCTACGCGTTCGAACGCATCGAGGTGTTGAAAGGCGCGAGTTCCTCGAGCTTCGGAGCGGCGGAGCCGGGCGGATCGGTCAACTATGTCACGAAGACACCGAAGAGCGATCGTTTCGGCGAGGTCTACGGCACGGGCGGCTCGTTCGCGCACAAGGAGCTGGGCTTCGATTTCGGTGACAACCTCACCGCGGACGACACACTATCCTATCGCCTGACCGGCAAGTTCCAGCGCTCGGATGCTGAGTACGACTATTCCCAGGATGACGAGAACTTCATCATGGGCGGCCTTACCTGGCGCCCCACCGACGCCACGAGCCTGACATTCGTCTTCGATCATCTCGACAAGGATGGCGTGCCCGGTAGCGGCGGCCATCCGCTCGGTACCGATTTCGACAGGGACACGTTTTTCGGCGAGCCGGACTATTATTTCACCGAAACGAACCGCAACAGCTACAGCATCCTGTTCGACCACGATTTCGGCAATGGCCTCAGTTTCAGCTCCAATGCGCGCTACAGCAACCTGAACGACGGGTTCGGCAGCGCCTATATCGGCAGCACACCGACCAACGGGTCGACCGTGGCCGGCCGCTATTTCTTCGGAAACGACAAATCGACCGAACAATTCGTCATCGACGCGCACCTCATGTACGAGGCGGGTTTCGACAATGTCGAGAGCCGCACTCTGTTCGGCGCCGACTACAACAAGTACTCTTCCGACAGCGCCAATTTCTATACGTCGGCACCGTCTATCGATTGGGAAAACCCTGGATATTCGGGTGGCCCAGGCGCGATGTCTCCCTATGCCAAGACCAACAACGACCAGCAGACCAACGCCGTCTATCTTCAGCAGGACTTGACCTTCTTTGACAAGCTGACGGTCAGCGTTGGCTTGCGCAACGATTGGCTGGATCTTAGCGAGACGAACCTGCTTGCAGGAACCACACGGAGTGGCAACCATAGCGAATTCACAACGCGCGTTGGTGCAAGCTACAAGATCACCGAGGAGCTGGCTCCCTATATCAGCTACGCTGAGTCGGCGGCACCGCCTGCCGTCGGCAGCGATCCGACGACGGGAAAGCAGTATGAGGTTGGCGTCAAGTATCGCCCGGACGCATTTCCGGCCTTGTTCACCGCATCCGTCTACGACCTGACGAAGGGCAACATCACCGTATTCGACCAGGTCACCTATCTGCCGCAAACGGTCGACAAGGTTCGGCATCGCGGCTTCGAACTCGAAGCCAAGGCGGAGGTGACAGACAATATCAGCGTGATTGCCGCGTATAGCTACATCGATTCCAAGATTGAAGAACCCGGCGGCGCCAATGACGGCAACCGCCTGATGCGCGTTCCCAAGAACATCGCTTCGGTGTGGGGTACCTACACGCTGGAAGGCGAAGGCGCGCGGGGCGACATGATGTTCGGACTCGGGGCCCGCTATACGGACGCGTACTACACCAACATCACCAACACGACTTCATCGGACAGCGCAGTCGTGTTTGACGCGGCCTTCACCTACAAGGTCCAGGAAAACACGACCTTCCAGCTGAACGTCAACAATGTGTTCGACGAGAAACACGTTGCGAGCAAGGATACCGGCGCGGTGTACTACAATCCGGGACGCAGCATACTCGCGACGCTGCGCCAGACTTGGTAGACGTGGGTCATCCCGCCCGCGATATGCCGGGCGGGATCCTCACGATTGCCCGAGGTGCCGCGTCCGCCGCCAAGCCGCCGGCGTTTCGCCAACGATCTGGCGGAAGACTTTCGTCAGATGTGCCTGATCGGAAAAGCCGAGCTGGACGGCGATGCTGGCAACCGGAAGGTCACTTTCTCCGAGCAACTGCTTCGATAGCTCGATACGCTTTGAAAGCTGCCACTGCCATGGCGTGGTACCGGTTGTTTGCTTGAAGACATTTGCAAACCAGCTTTCCGAAAGACCAACGACGGCAGCCATATCGGCGACGGACATGCGATAATCACCAAGCGCGTCGACATGCGAGACAAGCCGGTTCATCTGCGCCTGCGTCAGCCTGCCGTCGGCCCTTTCTTCACGGTTGGCTGGAATATCCAGAAGCCCGGCGACGATGCTTCCTATCAGGCTCTCGGCATAGACTTCATGCTTGGAGGGGCTCCTGATCTCGTCGGCCAGCAGTTTCGCCAGCGCATCGATTGCCGCCACGTTTTGAAGCTCGACCGGGCGGCGCAACGCCGATTGCGCTAAAGAACTCCCGACCGATGGAGCCAGATAGCGCAATACCCGGTCCTTGTGCAGGTGCAGGTTGAGGTGGGAGAAGCTGTGTGCCCTCCGGCTGCCCGTCCACAAGGGGATACCGGCCGGAACATATACGGCTCGCGCCATGGGGCGCGAATTCCTCGTCAGATCGTTGTCCAGGTTCGAGATGCGAACGTTCGGCGAGACGTCGTTGAAAAAGAACATGATGCGCGGATCGTCAGCGAGATAATAGCCGCTGGCACCGGCCTGGCTTTCCGCTTCCCACAGAACGCTGACCATCCCATCATACTGGCGCCATTGGACTGGTGCCGTGACCCGGATGCCTTCGGTTCTCCAGGACATTGAATGCCAGAAGCCCATTTTTCGATCAGCTCTTCCTCTTCAGGTGCCGGATGCCTTCGCGGGCACGGAAATGCGCTGTCGCTGACGCCGTTACCTCAGATCAGTAAGTTGACTCTAATTGTCATATTTTTTCACATGTGGCAAGCCAGGCCCCGCAAGCGCGTTCTAATGCCCGAACAGCATTCCAGCCCGTCGGAAATGGCGCCGCGCCAGATAAGATGGTCATGGCCGCCTGCGCACTCCTTGAGCGTCACGTTGTAATTCCTAGTCGCAAGGATGTCGCGCAGATGACGGTTAATCTCGAGAATCCCGCCGACCGCACGCGAGCCACGCACAGGAAGACGGCCGGTATCACCGTCTCGCGGGCAGAAGCTTGACGAAACGCTTGCGGAACCAGTCGCGCAGCATTTCCTTTTCGTAAGGGTGCCTCTCCATCGCGGAACGGCCTGACGAGCTCCAGAGATAGTTCAGATCACTTACCACCTCTTCTCCCCGCGCCAATACCCGTCCCCCTTCAATTAGCTTGTACCGCAGCTTGAACCTCGGCGGGGTCGAATCGCGAAGAATGCGCACGTCATCGAAATAGGGTCGCCATGGCTCGTACTGACCGGCTAGCCTAATGTCGAGGACGTCGATCTGAAGCACCTGCCCCTTCTTCAAGTAGCGGCCCGCGAGCTTTTCGAAGTAGCTACGGAACTCCGCGACGAGGCGAATGCGCTCGCTGGAGCTGCGGAAGTCGGGATCCCGGAATTTCTCCGGGCGCACGAAGTCGACGGATACGGACGCGTTCGCGGTGCTGCCAAGGAGCAGTGCGACAGTTACGGCAAAGGCAAAGTGGGTTGCAAAGCGCATGTCAGCCTCCATCGATCATCAAAAATGTAGGCCGAAAACCCGTCGCCACAAGGGCACTAAAGTGCGCAACAGACATCGTGTGGCGCAAGCAAGCTTCGTCGCCGGGATGGCATGCCGCGCACTCTTTTTCGAACCGAGAGATTGAACGCGCCTATCCTCTTGAGCCTCAGTGTTAGGTGCCCAATCCATGCATGCCGATAGCTCTCAAGTCGACGGACGTGTACCTATCTGAGACACCGCCATGCGCGATGAGCGCATCGACACAGGTCGTTAAGCCAGAACGTTAAGGTTGCGCGCAGGCCGACGCCTCGTTCTTGCCATCGACACGACTGCCCCTAGATTGCCCAATCATGGATACGCATCTAGCATCAGGCGTTTCACGCGCAAGCGGTGTTTCAACGCAAACAGGACCTCAGCGATTACCGCCCACGGTAGTCAATGAAGTCGACCGCCTGCTCGCCGGACGAACGCGCGACATCCGCCTGAACGCGGAACTCTCCCGCCTCTTCCGGATGCGGTCGTGGCCACAAACGTCGAAAATCATTCGCGCCTGGATGGTCTGGGTGGTCGTTCTAGATGTCCTGACGCTGGCTGTAAACGCGGCCTTGCTACCGTCTGAAGCCGTCATGAAGATGCTTCTTCCTGCATCGATCCTGCCGCCTGCAGCCATCTTCACGGCGATCGTTTTCATGAAGCCGCGCAGACTATGGGTGGAGGCCTTAGCGCTCCACCTTGGCGTCTTCTTCACTCTGCTTTCAGTCGCACTGGTCGGCGTCAACACGGGCGGTGAATACTACGAACGACATCTGACGATCATGCTCTTTGTCGCCGTGACCGCTATCATCATATTCCCGGTTCCGCTCGAGTGGTCGATGGCAATCGCCGCCTTCGCGCTCGGCCTCTATCTCGTCTTTCAGGTGCAAAACCCGGATATCGCCGCCGAGAATGCTCTGGCAGGCGCGCTCTTTTTCGCAAGCGGCGTGATTGCGACCGTCGTTGCGCGCCGGACCGCTGGCATCCTGGCGCACAAGACTTTCCTGCTTGAACTGCGCGATCGGTCTCGCCTTGCCGATTTGACGGACGCAAATTCGCGGCTCGAGCTGCTTGCACGTACCGACCCCCTCACCGGCATCGCAAATCGGCGCTGGATGGTGGAAACGCTCAATCGTGTGTGGAGCAACGGCGTCGCTAAGACTAAGGGTGCGGCTATCCTCATGTGCGATATCGACCACTTCAAGCAGCTCAATGACAGCCTCGGGCACTTGGAAGGCGACCGGTGTCTGGTCAAGATCGCCGGCATCATCCAGAGCAGCATGCGCGACGAACGCGACCAGGTCGCGCGATATGGCGGCGAAGAATTTCTCGTCCTCCTGCAGGACGCCAATGAAGAGGATGGCGTATCCGTGGCCGAACGTATTCGACGGCGTGTCGAGGCTGCGTCCTTGCCAAACCCCAGATCGACCGTCGGCGCCTATGTCACGGTCAGCATTGGACTGGCGGTCCTGAAACACGGCCATGAGGTGGGTTCATTTGAAGCTCTGCAACGGCAAGCGGACGAAGCGTTGTACGCGGCCAAGAAAAATGGACGCAACCAAGTGGTCCTCCACGTGCCATCCCAATCGGCCCCCGCCTGAGCTTTTGGGTACAGGACTAAGCGCGGGCTGCTCTCGCTGGAAGAGCCTAGCACCAAATCTTTCGCCTTGAAGGGAATTGAATCGTCGCCCTTCCATTCTCGACTTGGGACTGGAGTGAATGGGCCCCAGGAATCTCCCCGCTGGCTCGCACTCAAGCGAGCGTGTAGGCCGTCTTGACGGTTGTGTAGAACTCGGCGGCGTAACGCCCCTGCTCGCGCGAGCCGTGGGACGAACCCTTGCGGCCGCCGAAGGGCACGTGGAAGTCGACGCCCGCGGTCGGCAGGTTGACCATCACCATGCCGGCCTCGGCATTGCGCTTGAAATGGGTCGCGTGCTTGAGGCTGGTGGTGGCGATGCCCGACGACAGGCCGAAGGGCGTGTCGTTGGCAACGGCCAACGACACGTCGTAGTCCTTGACCCGAATGACGGACGCGACCGGGCCGAAGATCTCTTCCCGGCTGATGCGCATCTGGTTGGTCGCTTCGGTAAACAGCGCCGGCTGCAGGTAGAAGCCGGGGGTGTCGCGCTTCAAGAGCTCGCCGTCGAAGGCGAGCTTGGCGCCCTCCTGGCGGCCGATGGCGATATAGTCGGTGTCCTGGTTGAGCTGGCTCTCATCGACCACCGGACCGATCTGGGTGCCGGCCTTCAAGGCATCGTCGATAACAAGCCCCTTCATGCGTTCGCCCATGGCCGCGACGAAACGATCGTGGATGCCCTCGGTGACGATGAACATCAACGCAACAAGCTGTGTAGGGGTCGTTGGGAGCACGATCCCGTGCGGCGTCCACGCATAGTCTGCGAACGGCAGCGTTGCGCCTTCGTTTCGGTCATAGACACCGTGATCGCGCCTCCGCAAAGGCAGACATTTTCTTGGCGGCGCCTTTGTCTGGGGCAGTACGGACACTCGGTCAGTACCTAGTGCTGAGGCGTGAAGTCGAACGGGCATGCACGCCGAGCTTTCTCGTTACATGGCATCCCTACTATCTTCTCCGTGCAGGCGGTCCAGCGGCTGCCACAATTGCCCGAAGCGATTTCGTACCCGAGCTGGCAAAGACCTTTGCGATAGCCCGTTCGTGCGACCGTAGCCGGTCGGATAGCTTTCCATTTCACAGGACGCGATGGATTTTCGCATATATATTCGCATCCTTCACGGGACGATCGCGATTTTTCGCCGCCTTGGGTTGCCGCTTCCGTTCTTTTTACCCATCTGATGCCCGATTCATCCTTGCATAAACAGTATTTTTAGTGTGCATATATATGCATCAACAACAAGGAGGATTTGGAATGGCGGAAACAGCAACGCCGGAACGCATTGCAGACGCGGGCATATCCGCTCTTCAAGACAAAAAGAAACAGCCGACGCCTGCGACGGAACGGACGTCAGAATGCTCGCCAGTTCGGTTCGAGGCACTCGAACCCGTGCATATGCCCAAGGATTTTTCCATCTCGCTCGACGCCTACCGTCGTGGCGGCACGGACAACTTTATCGGCCGCGCGCCGGAGGGGATTGTCGGGCAACCGATGCACGGTTTTGAGCCGACGTACGTCAACATCATCGACTACATCGTTCGAATCACGCACCGAATCTGGGAAGAGAAGGACATCGGGTATATTTACGACACCTATAGTCACGACTGCACGGTGTGGGACGACCTCGGACTTCAATACGGCCGGGACAAAATCGTCGCTGATACAGTCCATACGAACAATGCTTTTCCGGACATTCGCCTTGTAGCAGACGAGGTTGTTTGGGCGGGCAACGATGAGGTGGGCTTCCACACGTCGCATCGCACGAAAATTCTCGGAACCAACACCGGCTTCAGCCGATACGGTGCCCCTACAGGCAAACGCGTCCAGCTCTGGTGCATCGCCAACTGCGTGGCGAGGGCGAATGAAATCTTCCACGAGCATGTCATCTACGACACCGCAGGTCTGTTGCAGCAAGTGGGTCTCGATGTCATTGCGACCGCTAAGCGCTTTGCCGAAGCGCGCCGTAACAATGCACTTCCGGCGAACTTCATGGCCGGGGAACCAAAGAGGCTTTCTGGCCAAGGCAAGCCCGCTACGCGCGACATCCCTGCGGTTCGGGATAATATCGACGACTTCGTGAGATCTGCGTTCCATACGATCTGGAATCGCCGAAATTTCGGGGCTATCGACGCGGTCTACGGCGCCAACGTCGTCATGCAGGGCTCCACCGGCCGCACCTACAGGGGGCCCGGCCAGATTCGCGCCTTCATTCTGTCGATCGTCGCCATGTTCCCCGACATCAACCTCACCGTGGACGACGTCTATTGGATGGGGAATGCGAAGGAAGGCTACGTCGTCTCCATTCGCTGGAGCGCAATCGGCACGCACCGGGGCTTTGGTCCGTATGGTGAGCCGACGGGCAAGCAGGTGACGCTCTGGGGCATCAGCCAATGGATCGTTAAAGACGGCCTGGTTCAGAAGGAGTGGGCGATGTTCAACGAGTTCGGCATCCTCATGCAACTCTACAGCTGAGCCGATGCCGCCTCTGGGAGGGGGTATTTTCATTTCGCCGGATCGGAAGCGTCGACGAAACCGGGCTACAACAAGGTGACGCATCGGAGTGGAACAATGAGAAAACTGGGTATCACACTTGCCTCGGTTGTTTTGACGACGCTCGTTTCGTCGGCTGGCCCGGCAAACGCCAGCTGCGACGTTCAAGGAAACGGTCGCGTCGACGTCATCACCAACTTCTTCCCGACGCTCGAGCTGCTCGCCAAGAAAATGGAAGCATGCCGGAGCGAAAACCTTGAAATCGAGGTGAAGATGACCACGGAGCACAAAGTCGAAGTGCCAAGAGCATTTTCAGCTTCGAAGTCGCCTTTCGACGCCGCAGCTGTCGCCAACGCGACCATCAGCCAGATCAACGCTCAGGGCCTGCTTCGGCCCCTCAACGATCTCGTTGCCAAATACAAGGACAAATACAAGATCGAGGACCAGATGCTCATCCGGTTCGGCGATGATGTCATGGCCGTGGCCTTCATGGCGAACGCACAGGTTCTCTATTATCGCAAGGACCTGTTCGAGAAGCACGGGCTAAAGGTGCCCACCACTTATGACGAGGTCGTCGCCGCCGCCGAGAAGCTGAAGGGAGATCCGGAGATCTCGCAACCTTTCGGAGCGGCTTACGGCAACACATGGGAACTCGGTAATGAGTTCGTCAACATCTTTACCGCGATGAACGGTATACTGACCGATCCGGCATCATCTGAACCAAAATTTGACTCGGAGGCCGGCGTAAAAACGCTCGAACTGATGAAAAAGCTTTACGGCTACATGTCCCCAAACGCCCTAGCGATGGATTTCGGGGCGGTGAAGCAACAACTTCAGCAGGGCCAGATTGCCATGGGGTTCTTGTGGGGAGACATCGCTGCGACCATGGATGATCCGAGCCAAAGCAAGGTCGTCGGCAAGGTGTCCCTTGCGGTCGCGCCGAGCGCCGTCGCGGGCGGCCCACCCGCAACCCTCTTCTGGTGGGACGGCTACGTCATTCCCAAAAACCTGGACGGCGATCCCGACCTCACCTTCCAGGTGCTGATGGAGGCCACGAAGGAGGACGTTGTCGCCGAAAACAACGATACCACTCTGTGGCTTCGATCCAGCTACAAGCCAACGAAGTACGCGCAGGCGATCGTCGATTCCGTCATGAAAAAAGCGCCGCCGTTCCCCATGACCCCGCAGGCCAGCCTCGCCCTTATGGCAATCGGTGAGAATATCGGCGACCACCTTGCGGGCAAGGAGGACGTCGCCCAGTCGCTTGCGGATGCTGCCAAGGCCTATCGCAGAGCGGCAACGGACGCCGGCTACTTGAAGTGACTTGTCGCCGGGCGGTCACGCCCGGCTCCCTATCGTGGCTGCAAGGAGCACAGGCTCATGAAGGCGAGAACATTTCTCGGATTCGTCGCCCCGTCGGTGCTGGCAATGGTGGTTCTTATCGCCTTGCCGCTCGCTGGCGTCATATACCTTTCCCTCTATCAATCGCACGTCAAGACCGAGCTCATCGAAGTGAAGACCTCCGTTCCCGTATTCGGAGGATTGACCCAGGAGAAAGTCGATCTTGTGTCACGGCCAGTGCTCGACGACAGCGGGAGGCCGGTAAAGGTCCGGGAGTTCGTGGGAGGGCGAAATCTCTACCAGGCGGCGGAAATCGAACAACTCGGCGAGATCGTCAGCAAACCCCGGACGATGGTTAGTCTCCCGGAAGCGATCGGGTCCATGTACGACGATGTGACCAATCTTGATTTCTGGAGCGCGCTGGAATTCACGCTTCTTTACACTTTCGGAACGACGCCCTTCGTGCTTCTCGTTGGATTCCTGCTCGCTCTCGGGGTGAACAGAGCAACCGAGCGGGCCAAGGGGACGCTGATCTTTGTCACGTTACTTCCGATGATCGTGACGCCGGTGGTGTCCTCGCTCTCGGTGTACTGGCTGTTCATCGACAACGCGGTTGTGGCGACCGTCCTGCAAGAGCTCGGCTTCGGGCGAATCTACTTCCTTAAAGATGCGTGGACCATCCGCCTTCTCATCCTGACGTATGGTGTCTGGTTCGCGGCACCGTTCGCGTTCATCATCCTGTATGCGGGACTTCAAGGTGTGCCGCAGGAATCTCTCGAAGCAGCCCGCGTCGATGGCGCGTCGCGCTGGCAAGCGATCCGCCTGGTCACGTTGCCCCACCTCGCCCCGCTTTTCGCTGTTATCACTCTCATCCACCTGATGGACTCCTACCGAGTGTTCGAACCAATTCTCGTTTTTGGATCGAAGGTGTTCGCGAGTTCGCTGCAATATCTGACCTTTGTCGTCCTGAGCTACGAAGACAACGTCCACAAAGCCGCAGCCTATGCGCTTCTCACGGTGCTCGGCGTCGTTGTTCTTCTCATTCCGGTACTGGTCCGCACCTGGAAGGAACAAGGAGAACTGAAGCCATGAACGATCGACTTCCTGTATGGCTGCGAACGCTGAACAGTCTGGGACTTACAACCTGGCTTATCATTGCTGCATTCCCGTTCGCCTGGATGTTCCTCATTTCTTTCAGAAGTCCGGTGGACGCGTTTTCGGTGCCTCCCAAGCTGTTTGCTCCGATGACGCTGCACAACTTCTATACGATCTGGTTTGAAGACCATTTCTGGCGATACGCCCTGAACAGCGGTGTCGTCACACTTGTGACCGTTGCCGTTTCTCTGGCAATTGCGTGCCCCGCGGGATACGCGTTGTCGCGCTACAGCGGGCGATTGGGGTTCTGGTTGCTGGTTTCAGCGCTGATCTTCAGGGCCATGCCCCATATCGTCCTGCTAACAGCTTATCGGCCGGCGTTTTTCGAGATGGGAATCTGGAGCCGCTACGAGACCTTGATCATCGTTCTTGTCGCGATCAACCAGCCCTTCACCATTTGGATGATGCGCTCGTTCTTTGCAAACATCCCAAAGGAACTGGACGAGGCGGCGCTAATGGATGGATGCACGCGCTTCCAAGCTTTCCGCCTGGTGATCATGCCGGTGATGGGGCCGGGTCTCGTGACCGCCGGTCTGTTCGCGTTCCTGCTGGCCTACAACGACTTCCTGATATCGAGCCAACTGATGAACGGCGAGATGGCAACGATGACGGCGGCTCTTGGAAACTACATGGGCCAAAGTAAGCATCTGGACAAGCTCATGCTCGGCATTGCCGGAGCCGTCTCTGTCGTCATTCCAATTATCGTCCTGATCGTATTGTTCCAGAAGCAGATCGTCGCAGGAATGACCCAGGGCGCTGTGAAGGGATAATAGTAACTTCAAGAAATATTCCAGCATCCGCTGCCGTTTCGAATTCAATAGAGGAAGCACCATGGCTGAACTCCAGCAGATCAAAAATCTTGTCCGCGATTACTACGCGGCGCTCAACACCGCCGAACCCGACACCATTGAGAACGTGCTAAAAAAATACGTGACCGAGGACTACTTCTGGCGGGGGATGCATCCCTTCTACGAACAAAGGGGCGCGCACGCGGTTGCGGAGGTGTTCTGGCGACCGTTCCTGAGATCTTTCAAGCACGTTCAGCGCCGGCAAGACATCTTCCTTGCCGGTAAAAACGACGGCAAGGGCGAAGGCGTCGAATGGGTCTGCAGCATGGGACACCTTCTTGGACTTTTCGACGAGGATTGGCTGGGAATACCCGCGAACCGCAAAATGAACTTCGTGCGATACGCAGAGTTTCATTGCGTCCAGGACGGCAAAATCCGTGAGACGGCGCTCTTCATCGACATTGTCGGAGTGATGATGCAGGTGGGGCTGAAACCGCTTCCCCCACAGACCGGTGCGTTCATCGTCACACCAGGTCCGATGACGCACGATGGATTGTTGTTCGGCGAACAAGATCCGTCGGAAGGGCAAAAGACTTTGGATCTAGTCAATCGGATGGTGCGCGAGCTCACCTCCGCCGAAATGGAATCGCCTCAGAACGAGCTTTTGGGGACTTGGAGATCGGACATGCTTTGGTTCGGTCCGGCGGGGATCGGCGCAACCTACACCACGGGACGCTATCAAGAGCAACATCAAGGGCCGTTCAGTCAGAACCTCAGCGACATCGAATTCCACGGACATGTTTGTCGTATTGCGGAAGGCAACTACGCCGCATGGTTTGGATGGCCGAACCTGACGATGCGGCCGACGGGCGGTTTCCTCGGTCTGCCCGCATGCGATCGTACCGTCGAAATGCGCGTGGTCGACATCTACAGGCGTGACGGGGAGAAGCTTGCGGAGAACTGGATCTTTATCGACTTGCTGCACTTCCTTTCAATGCAAGGTCTAAACGTGCTTGAGCGCTTGAAGCACCATCCTCGCACCTGATCTGTAAGGAAGAATTCCGGGCCGGCGCCTACCCGCCGGCCCGATTTACCTCAAACGTTTTACCAGTCCATGACGACCTTTCCGGAATTGCCGGAGCGCATGGCCTGAAAGCCGTCGCGGAACTCGTCGATCTTGATGCGGTGGGTGATGACCGGGGCAAGGTCGAGGCCGCCCTGCA
>JAESGS010000334.1_pt1 | contig 46351 bp, 31 predicted proteins | sample 9269761 | NCBI WGS metagenome assembly JAESGS01 (sample SAMN15741799, study PRJNA653493) | algae metagenome | isolation source: Cyanosarcina radialis HA8281-LM2 and co-occurring heterotrophs from damp... | place: USA: Makauwahi cave, Hawaii | collected 2011-01-06 | reverse complement strand
GGCCGGGTTGATCGGATCATATTTCATTGGCTTGCCCACGTCCCTGAATGATCGCGAAGCTATGACGGGCAATGGTTAATGGTGCGTCAATGGGTGACTATCCTGTTGCTTCGGCGCGCGAGCGGCGAGGATGAAAAAGAAGGGGCTTCGCCTTGCTCCTCCCGTCGTGCGCGATTAGGCCTGCACCATGAGCGGCGAAAAGATCTTCATCAGCGCGAACGACCTGCTCGCCGACTCTTTTCGGCTCGGAATGCAGGTTCTGGACAGCGGCTTCAAACCGACGCATCTCGTCGGCATCTGGCGCGGCGGCGCGCCGGTCGGCATCGCGGTGCAGGAACTGCTCGACTACCACGGCCAACACTGCGACCACATCGCGATCCGCACGTCCTCCTATCACGGCATCGACAAGCAGGATGCGCACGTCAAAGTCTTCGCTCTGGGCTATCTGATCGATACGCTGAACCCTGAGGACCGGCTGCTCATCATCGACGATGTCTTCGACAGCGGCCGCAGCATCCGCGCCTTTATCGCTGAGTTGAAAGCGCGCTGCCGCAACAATATGCCGCGCGACATCCGCATCGCGACCGTGTGGTACAAACCGGGCCGCAATGTCACCGACCTCAAGCCCGATTTCTTCGTCCACGAAACCGATCAATGGCTGATCTTCTCGCACGAGGTCGACGGACTGACAGTCGAGGAAATCCGCCGGCACAAGCCCGAAGCGGCGATTATTCTGCGTGAGGAGGGCAAGCCCGATGCCTGACGGTTTTGCATCGTCGCAAGAACGCACCACTTTCATCGCGGGTCTGCCCAAGGCCGAGCTTCACCTGCATATCGAAGGCTCGCTTGAACCCGAACTGATGTTCGAACTGGCGAAGCGCAACAATGTCGCGATTCCCTTCGCATCGGTCGAGGAAGTCCGCGCGGCCTATGCCTTCTCGAACCTGCAGGATTTTCTCGACATCTATTATCAGGGGATGGGCGTCCTCCAGACCGAGCAGGACTTTTACGACCTGACCGCCGCCTATCTCGCGCGCGCCAATACCGATGCGGTCCGCCACGTCGAAATCTTCTTCGATCCGCAGGGGCATACGGAACGCGGTATCGCATTCGAAACCGTCATCGCGGGCATCACACGCGCGCTCGACGATGCGACGGCAAGCTACGGCATGACGTCGAAACTCATCATGTGCTTCCTCCGCCACCTCAGCGAAGCCGAGGCCGAGGCGACGCTCGACGAAGCCTTGCCTTACCTCGGTCGCATCGACGGCGTCGGCCTCGATTCATCGGAGGTCGGCCACCCGCCCGCGAAATTCGAACGCGTCTTCGCGCGCGCGCGCAGCCTTGGCCTCAAGATCGTCGCGCATGCCGGCGAGGAAGGGCCGCCTGCCTATGTCCATGAGGCGCTCGACCTGCTCAAGGTCGACCGTATCGACCATGGCAACCGCAGCCTCGAAGACCCGGCGCTCGTCGCGCGCCTTGCGAGCGAGGGCATGACGCTCACCGTCTGCCCGCTTTCGAACCTGAAGCTTTGCGTCGTGGGCGATATCGCCGACCATCCGCTTAAGATCATGCTTGGCGCCGGACTCCGCGCGACGGTGAACAGCGACGATCCCAGCTATTTCGGCGGCTATGTAAATGCCAATTATCAGGCGGTCGCCGACGCGCTCGACCTTTCGAAAGACGAGCTGCTCACCCTCGCACGCAACAGCTTCACAGGGTCATTCCTAATCGACGCGGACAAGGCAAAACACCTCGCCGCGATCGACGCCTACGCCTAAACGCCGCTCAGCCCGCGATCAGCACGCCATGATAGGCGCGGTCCTCGAACGCGCGCCCGGCGCCCATCGCGACACAGATCAACGCATCGTCGGCGACGACGACCGGCAACCCCGTCGCACGCGCGATCGCCTGATCCATCCGGCGCAGCAGCGCGCCGCCGCCGGTCAGCGTGATGCCTTCGTCGATGATGTCGGCCGACAGCTCGGGCGGCGTCTGCTCCAGCGCAGCGCGCACCGCACTGACGATCTGTCCGACGGGCTCAACCAGCGCCTCGGCGATCTCGGCCTCGGTCACCTGCACCTCGGCGGGGCGACCGGTGACGAGGTCGCGGCCCTTCACGCCCATTACCATCCCGTCGCCCTTGGGCGGCGTCGCGCATCCGATCGTCAGCTTGACGCGCTCGGCGGTCATTTCGCCGACCATCAGATTATGTTTGCGGCGGATCGACGAGGAAATCATCTCGTCCATTTTGTCACCGCCGACACGCACCGAATTGCTGTACGCGACGCCACTCAGCGACAGGACCGCGACCTCGGTCGTGCCGCCGCCGATGTCGACGACCATCGCCCCTCTCGGCTCGGTAACGTGTAATCCGGCGCCGATCGCAGCGGCGAGCGATTCCTCGATCAGCCGAACCGATACCGCGCCGGCATTGCTCGCGGCATCGCGGATCGCGCGGCGCTCGACCATCGTCGATCCCGACGGCACGCAGATCACGACATGGCTCCGCTGCATGAAACGGCTCGCACCACCCTGCGCCTTGTCCATGAAATGTTTGAGCATCTGTTCGGCGACCTCGATGTCGGCGATCACGCCGTCGCGTAAGGGGCGAATCGCCTGGATATTGTCGGGGGTCTTGCCCATCATCGGCTTGGCTTCGTTGCCGACGACTTTGACGCGGCGGACGCCGTCGCGCGTTTCCAGCGCAACGACCGACGGTTCGTTGAGGACGATGCCCTTGTCGCGCACATAAACGACGGTGTTAACGGTACCCAGATCGATGGCCATATCGTGCGCGGTCGACGCAAACCGATTAAAAAACTTCATATTCGGGGCGAATGCTTTCGGGAATGACGGAAGAATCAGGCGCAGCGGGCCCTTTGGCGTCCCCGGCGTCTGTCATATATCGCTGCGTCGAAGGGGGCATGACGTCAACCGCGACCGCCCCACTTGCTGCCAGAACGGTAGTTTCTCAGGTCCGGCCGATCCGCTCGCCCCCGATTTTCCTAGCCGTGCGCGCCCGGCACAAGGAACTTCAGACCCTGCAATTTGATCACCTGCTCCCCCGCGCAAACGGGGGCGGTGATCAGCCGCATCCACCGCCGCTGCGCCGCGGCGGGCTGGATTTCGACGTCGAGGGTAAAGCCGCGGCGGTGCTTGATCGCATAGGCGCGCAATTTTTCCATCGCCGCTCGTGACCCTTCGCAATAGCGTGCGGCGGCGTCCTCGCGGGTGATCGCCGCGTCGCGCGGGATGCCGAAAATGTCGTAAACCTCGCCCGACCAACTTAACCGGTTATTGTCGCGAAGGTCGCACTCCCACACCCCCGGCCGCATCTGCCCCAGCCGCGCCGACCCCACGATATGCGTGATATCCGGCACCGGATCGACCATGTCGCAACTGTGGATTTGCCCCAGCTCGAAAAAGCGGTCGCGCTCATAGAGCGGCCAGCTGTGATGCACGGGCAAGGGATAGGTCTGTTTCAACGCTCTGGTCTTCCCGTCGGATTGCCCTGACTAGAGACCGACACTTAACAAGTAGTGATGAAAATTAACAGCCTGCCGCCACGCCCGCCAGTGCGATCCCCGCCAGATTCTGCGTCCGCTTGATATGCCGGATGCGCGGTATCGGCCCTTCGCCGACGAGGGCCTGGAAATTGGCGAAATGGCGCGCGCCCTCACCCCGAGCGCGCACATCGCCATTCGCCTGTGCCACGACCGCCGCCGCATCGCCGAGAAGGATAAAATCGGTCAGCTTCAGCTCCTGCGCCAGCCGCAGCGCCGCGATCAGCGCCAGCCACTCAGCGTCCATGCTGCTGCCGATCCCCGCGTCGCGGACGACCGTCGCGGCGCCCCCGGTCACGACTGCGGTTTCCATCCGGCCGGGATTAGGCCGGCAGCCGCCATCGAAATAGATTTTGATCCGCCGCGCCACCATCACGCTCCCTTAGCGGGTCAGAACTTTCCGCGCACCGAAAAGGAAAAGATCGGTCCGATCAGTCGGTCGCGTTCCTCGATGAAGCTGACGAGGCTTTCGCCGCGAACTCCGGTGTAGGCAGTCCGGTCGCGCTTCGATCGCGCATTCGCGATGTTGCGGACCGACGCGCGCACCGTCAGGCCCAGCACATCCTTGTGCTCGACAAAGACCGACGCCCAGACCGGCCCTTCCCAGACCTTGTCGACCTGGGTGCGGCGATAATTGGGCTGATAATGCGCATATTCGACATCACCGCCCCACGCCCAGTCGCTCGCCGGGATATCGTGGCGCAGGCCCAGGCTGATCACCGTGTCGGTAAAGCCGTTCCACTGCCGCTTTTCGCCGGTGAACGGATCGCGCAGCGAACTTTTCTGCAACAGCATCCGGGGTTCGAGGCGCATCCCCTTGATCCCGGCGGGATCGAGGTTGATCGTCGCGGTCCAGTCGATCGCGCCCGCCTTCGCCTTTGCGATATTGCCCACCGCCTCGCCATTGGTGCCGATCGGGATCACATCGACGCGGTCTTCGACATCGCGATAGATCAGGATGACCTTGGTCGAGCCCCACGCGCCGAACTTCTTGTTGATCTCGGCCTCATAGGTCCAGTCCTGCTGCGGCCTGAGGTCGTTATTGCTCTCATTCTGGTTGCCGTCGTTCAGGAAGGCACGCGCGAGAAAATCATAAAAGCTGAGCTGGAGCACGCGCCGCCGCAGCTTCACCGACACGTCGAAATCGGGCGACGGCGTCCAGGCGAGCGAGACCGAACCCTTGGGCCGGAAGAAGCTGCGCGTCAGCCCGTTCATCCCGGTCTGGGTGATCGTCGAATGTTCGGCGCCCGCGATGATCTGAAAATTCAGCTTGTCGGTCAGCTTGCGCCCGAAGCTCAGCAGCCCCTCGTAGCGATCCTCGCTCACCCCGCCGGTGCCGCCCTCGAAGGGCTGGTCGATCCACTCCCCCGTTGGACCCAGCACCGCGATCGATGCGACATTGTCGAGCGTGTTGAACGCCGCCTCGCCCGACAATTGCCAGTCGCCGCCAAACATCTTCCACTGATATTCGCCGCGTCCGATCGTCTCGCCGATGTCGCCGGTCTGCGCAAAGCGGTCGCCGGTCGCGATGCCCCCCTCGGGAGTCGTGACGATCTCCTGGCGGTAGGGCTCGTGGCTGAAGCGCCTGAGGCCGATCAGCTTCAGCTTTCCGGGGCCGAAGCCGAACTGATAATCGCCGCTGACCTCATAATTCCAGCTGTCGGCATTTTCATACACGGTACGGATACGGTCGGGCAGCCCCGGGCCGGTCCGCACGCCATCCTCATAATAGCGGTCATATTTGCGCTGATAATGACCGCCAAGATTGGCGACGGTGTCGCCTGCGGGATCCCAGGTAATTCGCCCCGACAGTTTCGGCGTGTCATAATGGGTGTTCCAGATGTCCTTGCGCCGCTCGATGACATTGCGCGCCCCGTCATAGATCAAAGTGGGGCCGCCCGCCCCGCTGCGGGCGGAATCGTCATTGTTCAACGCGACCTCATATTCGATCGTACCGCTGCGGCCCCGCACCGACACATCGGCACGGGTAAACAGCGGGTCGGTGTAATGCGCACGGAATTCGGGCCGCCACGAGAATTGGCCCGAAAAGGCATCGGCGCGATAGACGATATTGGCGACCTGCCCAGACAGGCCTGGGATATCGAGCGTTGCGCCGTCGACGATCTCGATCCGCTCGACGTTGCTTGCGGGGATGCGTGACAGCTGGGTGTACATGTCGTCGGCCTTGTTCGACGGCCGCTCGCCGTTGAACAGCACATTGCCCGTCGCCTGCCCCAGCCCGCGCAGATTCTCATTGTCGCGGATCTGGAAGCTCGGAACCTGGATCAGCATATCGTAGGCGTTGTTGGGCGCGTAGCGCGCGAAGTCGGCGGGCGTATAGACCTGCCGCGCTGCGCTACTGATCCCGCCCGCCGGCACTTCGGTCGGTGCAGGCGGCGGCGTATCGCCGGTCGGCGCGGCCGTCTCCTGTGCCAGCACGGGCGTCGAGAGCGCGGCTGCGACCGCAATCAGGCTGGTCCATCGCTTCACTTGGAAATTCCCCCCGCCGCGCGGTTCATCGCCTGCGCATATTCGCCCGTCACGCCCATCGCCTTCATGCCGACGACGTCGTCAGCGCTGAGCTTTCTGTATCCCGCCGCAGCAAGACGGCGCACATAGGCGCCGTCGACGCCAAGCGCCTTGCACGCGATCGCATCCTCGACGTCGGTCAGCACCAGCGCCTCCGATTTCAGGTCACGCACATATTCGGGCCGCACATCGAGCGCGGCCGCCGCGATCAGGTCGTCGGCATCTTTCGGCCGCACGCCCTCGCGCGTCAGACCGTCGGCCAGCTCAATCGTTGCATCGACCATCAGCATCGCCAGCAAGGTCGAACGCCGATCGGGCGCCAGCCCGCGTGCGCTCAATTCGCGTTCGAACGCGGGATCGGAGGTGAAGCGGCACTCTCCCCTGCCCTCGAATGCGCGGGTCAGTGTACCGGTGCACGACAGCGTCCCCGCGTCGTGCGTCACCGTAAAGCTCACCGGCCCCGGCGTCTTCCGGCCCAGTGCGGCTTCGGCTGTGGCGAAATAAGGACGCGAGCCGTCAAACGACTGATCGCTGCTCGACCTTTTGTGCTGGATGCGAACGCGCGGCGCGCCCTTCTTTCCGTTCGCGGGCTCGGCGATCCAGCTGACGTCGCTCAGGACCAGCGGGTCGGCGGCGGCGGTCGGCGCCGAACAGGCGAGGACGGACAGCAGCGCGGCGCCGCCGGCAAGTAACAGGGCTTTCATTTGGTGCACTCCTCCCTCCGTGCGCCGGGCGAGCGTCATCGCTCGCCGCCGCAGCGGCAATTTTGAATCAGGTTTCGATTAATCGTCGGTCGCTGCGGACGAATGTCCGGGCGTCAGTCGCGGACGGGCGGCTCGGGCGGTTCCGGCATGGCTGGGAATTCGACCCGTGCAGTCCGGCCGTCGGCACGGCGCGCTTCGATCACGCCGCGTTCCATATCGACGACGGCGACATTTCCATCGCGCACGGCCCTCGTCACCGGTCGCGGAGCCGCCGCGGGACGAGGCTTCACGGGGCGGAACCCACGCGTCGCGCGCAGTTCGATCGCATCGTCGGCATCGCGCATTTTCACCCCCGACTTCTGCATGTCGGTGACGAAATCGCAGTCGACGCCCATCGCCTTCAGCGCGACCAGATCGTCGACCCCGATGTCAGGGAAATGCGATTTCATATCGCGGGCAAAGGCTGCGTTGACTCCGACATGCCGCGCGCCGACCAGATCGTCGAAATCGGCGTTGGGGATGATGGCGCGCATCTGCGCGATATAGGCCGGATCGATACCGCTGGCCTTCGCCGAGATAATATCGTCGGCGTCCAGCGATCCGCCATGCTGGCGCATCTCGGCGACATATTCGGGGGTCACGCCGACCGCACGCATGCTGACCAGCTGCTCGGTGCTCAGCGTCTTCGATGTTGCTGCGGCGGTGGCGGCGTCATCGGTCGCAACCGCCTTTGCGGCTGCCGCGGACCGCGAGGTCACGGTCGCCGCCTCCCGGGCCGTCGAAGCGACGGCAGAGTGGACGTCCGCCGTCGCCGCGGGCTTGGCCGTCGCCGAGAAGGCGGCGAGCGGCACGGTGATCCCCGCGAGCACCACCAGGCTCATCAGCATCCAGCTCGCGCTCGCCGGGCCGCGCTTCAGGCTGCCGTCGAGGACGCGCGTGATGCGGCGCTTCAAACTGTCCTTGCCGGGTGCAACGCCGTGCGCGGCGAGCAGCGCGCCCTGATTGTCGTGCCGCGCGGCGCCGACCAGCAGCGTCGCATAATCGGGTCCGTTGATATCGGCCATCAGCACCGCATCGTCGGCGGCTTCCTCGCGCAATTGATGGCTTTCGCGCGCCAGCATCCACACGAGCGGATTGAACCAGAAGACCGCGCAGGCGACGCGCGCGCCGAGCAGTTTCGCCCAGTCGAGCCGCGCGACATGCGCCAGTTCGTGCGCGATGATCGCCTCGGCCTCACCTGCGGCAGCAACCGCCTTCGGGCTCAGCACGATCGTCGGGCGCAGCACGCCCCAGCTGATCGGCGAGCGCAATTCGTTGCTGACCAGCAGCGCGGTGCCATGCTTGAACCCCATGCGCCGCTGCGCTTCGGCGAGCGCCGACAGCCATGACCGTTCGACCAAAATCTCCGCGCGCCCACGCATCGCGAACAGCCGCACCACCGCGAGTGCCATCACTCCAGATAATAGCAGGAGGGGGACAAGATAGAGAAAGGGAGCAAGGTCGCTCCACGAAAAGACGATCGGCGTCGACCCGGCACCATCGACCACGACAGGGACTGACGTCGCGGCGGGTGCCGGATCGATCGCCGATCCCCCCGTTGTTGCCGTCTGCACGATCGGCGCGGCGGGTTCGAAGGACCATGCCGCGGGCAGCGGCGCCCATTGCGGCAGCAGCAATATTGCGGCGGGCAGCGCCAGCAGCGCCATCAGGCCCGCATGCGCGATCATCGACCGCTCGCCGGCCGAACGCCAGCGCGCGAGGCGCAGCAGCCCCAGCGTCAGCCCGGCGACAATGACGGATTTCCAGGCAAGGCCCAGCAACATCGCGGTGGTCAGCATCACCCTCTCCCTTCGCGCGCTTTGGCGATCATCTGTTCGAGTTCGTCGAGTTCCGAATTGCTCATTTCGTCCTGCATGCCGAGCAGCGCCGCGGCGGCGCTCGTTGCCGATCCGTTGAAGAAGACGCGCACGACCTGGCTCAGCGCCGACTTGCGCGCGGTCTTGTCCGACACGCTCGGCGCATAGACGAAACCGCGGTCGGACTGTTCGCGTGCGACAAAGCCCTTTGTCTCGAGGCGCTTCAACATCGCGCGGATCGCCGAACCCGAAAGTTCGTCGGCCAAGGCTTCACCGATCTCGATGACGGTCGACGCACCGCGCTCGTAAAGGATATCGACGATTTCGCGTTCCCGCGGCGGCAAACTGGACAACATACGACTCACCTCATGCGCTACATTTGTAGCGTGCTACATTTGTAGCGCATGCTTGGCAAGGGGTTTTATTCGGATAATACACGAGGGCAGATCAGGATGCCGCTTTCCGTAAACGTAAAGTGATTGCGCGAGCCGCCCGAACGCGATACCCCTGCCGCATGTTTTTCGGCTTTCTCGATGAGCTTCGCGCCGCGGGCATCCCCGCCAGCCTGAAAGAGCATCTCATGCTGCTGGAGGCGCTCGACCGCGAGGTGATCGATCGCAGCCCCGAGCAATTCTATTATCTCTCCCGCGCGATCTATGTGAAGGACGAAGGCCTCCTCGACCGCTTCGACCAGGTATTCAACAAGGTCTTCAAGGGCATCATCTCCGACTATGGTCAGAACCCGGTCGATGTCCCCGCCGACTGGCTGAAAGCCGTCGCCGAGAAATTCCTGACGCCTGAGGAGATGGCGGCGATCGAGTCGCTCGGCGACTGGGACAAAATTATGGAGACGCTGAAGGAGCGGCTCGAGGAACAGCAGAAGCGCCACGAAGGCGGCAACAAATGGATCGGCACCGGCGGCACCTCGCCCTTCGGCAATTCGGGCTATAATCCCGAGGGCGTCCGCATCGGCGGCGAGAGCAAGCACAAGCGCGCGCTGAAAGTCTGGGAAAAGCGCGAGTTCCAGAATCTCGACAACACCAAGGAACTTGGCACCCGCAACATCAAGATCGCGCTCCGCCGCCTGCGCAAGTTCGCTCGCGAGGGCGCGGCCGATGAACTCGATATTCCGGGGACGATCGACGGGACCGCGCGGCAGGGCTGGCTCGACATCAAGATGCGCCCCGAGCGGCGCAATGCGGTGAAACTGCTGCTGTTCCTCGACGTCGGTGGATCGATGGACCCTTTCATCAAGCTCTGCGAGGAATTGTTCAGCGCCGCGACGACCGAGTTCAAGAATCTCGAATTCTTCTACTTCCACAATTGCCCGTATGAAGGCGTGTGGAAGGACAACAAGCGCCGCTGGTCCGAACGCCACCAAATGTGGGACATCCTCCACAAATATGGCCATGATTATAAGGTGATCTTCGTCGGCGACGCGTCGATGAGCGCCTATGAAATCACCCACCCCGGCGGCAGCGTCGAACATTTCAACGAGGAATCGGGCGCGGTGTGGCTCCAGCGGATCACGCATGTCTATCCCGCGGCAGTGTGGCTCAACCCGGTGCCCGAGGCGCATTGGGGCTACACCCAGTCGGTGAAGCTGATCAAACAGCTGATGAACGACCGCATGTACCCGCTCACGCTCGCCGGGCTGGACGATGCGATGCGCGAGTTGACGCGAAAGCATTGACGCAGAATGCGCGGGGTGTAGGGGCGCGAAGATGATCGACCTCCCCCTCGTCACTATCCTGCTGCTCACCGGTTTCATCAACCTGATCGGCGCACTCGCCTATGCCGCACGCATCGCCGGGGTCCGCACACGGCGCATCGCGATGTCGTTCGCGCTGTTCAACATCCTCGTGCTCTTTTCGCGCACGTCGAACAGCTTCCTCGGCCCCTTCCTCGCCAAGCGGATCGAGACGCGCATCCACAATGGCAGCGGCGCGTCGCTGTTCATCGACATGCAGTTCGTGCTCGCCGCGGCCAGCGTCGCGACCTTGATCGGCATCCTGCTCGTCCCCACCGGGCAGCGCATGTTCGCCACCGCAATCGGCTGGTATCAGAACAATCGCTCGACGACGAAGCTTGCGCTGAAAGCCGCGAGCCCGAGCGGCATCCGGACATTGGGCCGGTCGCTGACGGTCCCCAGCCTGTCGCACCTCAAAAGCTGGAAGATGCCGAAGGGAATCGGCTGGGGCGTACTCATCGCCAATTGCCTTGCCCAGTCGCTGCTCGCCGTCGGTGTCGTCGCCTCGCTCTACGCCGGCTATCTCGCGCCCGAATTCCGCGTCACCGCGTCGCAGCTGTCGGCGCTGATCAACGGCTTTGCGACAATTTTGCTCTTCGCCTTCATCGACCCGCAATTGTCGGTGATGACCGACGATGCGGTCGAGGGCAAAGTCGACGAGGCCGACTTCCGCCGCGCGATCACCTTCATCTCGCTGAGCCGCCTCGCTGGCACAATTCTGGCGCAGGCGCTGTTGCTGCCTGCCGCGGCACTGATCGCCTACGTCGCCATCTATGTCTGAATTGCCGCGCGGCCACAGCCGCTTTCATGCCGTCCGCGCGCGGCTGGAGGCGATGGCGGTCGAGCCGGGGCCGCGCGGCTGGTTCCTCGAATTCCTCGTCTTCGGCTTCAAGCAGGGCTGGGCGTGCCTGTTCGGCGGGCTGATGCTCGCGCTGTTGCTCGGCACGCATCTCTTCTGGCCCGAGGGTGCGCCGCTCCACCGCTATGATGCGATCACGATCGGCGCGGTGCTGATCCAGCTCGGCATGCTCGCTTTCCGGCTTGAGACGCCGAAGGAAGCACTGGTCATCCTGATCTTCCACATCGTCGGCACGGTGATGGAATTGTTCAAGACCGCCGCGGGATCGTGGCAATATCCCGAGGCGAGCCTGCTCCACATCGGCGCGGTGCCGCTCTTCTCGGGGTTCATGTACGCCGCGGTTGGCAGCTATATCGCGCGCGTCTGGCGCATCTTCGATTTCCGCTACACCGGCTATCCGCCCGCTTGGGCAAGCTATCTTCTTGCCGCCGCAATCTACGTCAATTTCTTCGCACACCACTGGGTCTACGACATCCGCTGGCTGCTGTTTGCCGCGACCGCGCTGCTTTTCTGGCGCTGTCAGGTGTGGTTCCGCCCGCTCCACGTCCACCGCCGCATGCCGCTCCTCGTCGGCTGGGGTCTTGTCGCGCTGTTCATCTGGTTCGCCGAGAATATCGGCACCTTCGCGCGCGCGTGGACCTATCCGAGCCAGGACGACGGCTGGCACATGGTCGGACTCGAAAAACTCGGCAGCTGGTATCTGCTGATGATCATCTCGTTCGTGCTCGTTAGTCTCGTCCAGCGGCCGAAGCTGCCCGACTAGCCGAACGGCTTGTCGATCGACGGCGGCGGTTCGCTGAACCATTTCGGCCCGCTGTCGGTCATGTAGAAACAATCCTCGAGCCTTATCCCGAACTCGCCGGGAATATAAATGCCGGGCTCGTTCGAGAAGCACATGCCGGGCGCGAGCTTCGTCGTTTCGCCGCGCACCAGATTGACCGGTTCGTGCCCGTCGAGCCCGATGCCATGCCCCGTGCGATGCGAGGTGCCGGGCAACTTGTAGCCGGGCCCCCAGCCGAGGCTTTCATAATAGGCGCGCACCGCGTCATCGACCTTGCCCGCGGGTGTGCCGAGCTTTGCCGCGGCGAAAGCGACATCCTGCCCCTTGCGCATCTGGTCCCAGACCTGCCGCTGGCGCGCACTCGCCTTGCCATAGACGAAGGTCCGCGAAATATCGGATTGATAGCCGTGCACCGTCGCGCCGCAGTCCATCAGCACGACCTCGCCATCCTTCACCGCCTGCGGCTTGCCGCTGCCATGGGGATAGGCGCTCGCCTCGCCGAGCAGGATCAACTCGAACTCGCTTCGCCCGCCGAGCGCGATGGTCGCGGCTTTCATGATCGCGCCGATATCGGCGGGGGTCATGCCGACCTCGACGCGCGGCGCAGTGTGGCGATAGGCGGCAAGAGTGATGTCCGCCGCGATCTGCATCAACGCAATCTCGGCGGGCGACTTGTGCATCCGGCAACCGCGCACGACCGGCGCGCCGTTGACCACGGTCACGCCCGGCATCGCCTTTTCAAGCCCGTCGACCGCGAAATAGCGCACCGTTTCCTCGACGCCTATCTTGCCCTTGGTCAGCCCGCGCTTGCCGAGCCACGCCGCGACCGCCGCGAGCGGGTTCTCGTCCTCGTTCCACGTCAGCACCTCGGCATCGATGCCCAGGCTTTCGCGCACCGAAGGTTCTTCGAAGAAAGGCGTGACGATCGCGACCTCGCCCTCGCGCGTCAGCACTGCGGCGGTCAGCCGCTCGCTGCGCCACCATTCGACCCCGGTGAAATAGATGAGGCTCGATCCGGGCTCGATCAGCAGCGCGCCGATGTCGTTCGCGCGCATCAACTCCTTCGCCTTGGCGATCCGCGCCACGCGCTCGGCCTTGCCGATCGGCACCGCCTTGGCGGCAAGATTGGGAAGACCCGCGGTATCGGCGGCGAGCACCGGTACGGGTAGCGTCGCGGCAAAGCCGGCCAGCGTCGCGGTGCCGAGAAATTGCCGTCGGTGCATCATCGTCCCCTTCTTCAGTAGATCAGCAGATCGGCGATTTCTCCGCGCCACGCCGCCTCGTCGGGCTGCGCCAGCGCATCGAGATCGCCCGCATCGGCGCCCGCGTCGTCGACCCAAAGCCGCAGACCCGGCCCTCCGTTGATCACGTCGATTGCGAGGACATCGTCGGTATATTCATATTTGAAATCCTTGCCGCGCCAGATCGGATAGTCCGGGTAGAGGCTTCGGATCGCCTTGAAGCCGAGTGCCTGCACGCGCCACGGCTGGAACGCATCATCGTCGTACCACGGCCCGTCGGCATGGATATGCACACCGCTATTGAGCTGGCCGACATGCTTGTGAAAGGTCGGCTGGAACCAGATATCGCGCAGCTTGCACCCGCCGAGCCATTGCGGCGCGAGACGCTGCATTTCGGCGATCACCGCCTTGGCGTCGATATCGGGCGCGCCGAACAGTTCGAGCGGGCGCGTCGTTCCCCTGCCCTCGCTGAGCGTCGCGCCTTCGACCATCACCGTGCCGGCGTAGGCGCGCGCCATGTTGACGTTGGCCGCGTTCGGGCTGGGGTTGATCCACACGCGGTCCGTGGGCCAGCCGAAGCCGGGACCTTTCGGATCCCAGCCCTCCATGCCTATCACGCGATAATCGACGTCGAGGTTGAAGTGGCGGATGAACCAGTGCCCGATCTCGCCCATCGTGAGGCCATGGCGCATCACCATCGGCCCCGCGCCGACGAAGCTTTCCCAGCCGGGCAGAAGCCGCGTGCCCTCGACGGGGCGGCCCGCTGGATTGGGCCGGTCGAGCACCCACACCGCCTTGCCATGCTGCGCCGCGGCTTCGAGGATGTAGAGCAAGGTCGTCACATAGGTGTAGATGCGGCAGCCGAGGTCCTGCAGGTCGACGAGCATGACGTCGAACGTGTGCATCGACTGGCCCGACGGGCGGCGCACTTCGCCATAGAGGCTGAACACCGGCATGCCATAGGTCGGATCGGTGAAGTCGGGCGACTCCATCATATTGTCCTGAAGGTCGCCGCGAACGCCATGCTGCGGCCCGAACACCGCGGTGATATCGAGCCCCGCCGCAACGAGCGCGTCGAGGCTGTGCGTCAGGTCGGCGGTGACCGAAGCGGGGTGCGCGAGCAGCGCGACGCGCTTGCCTTCGAGCGGTTTGCGGAGCGCCGGGTCGGCGAGCAGGCGGTCGATGCCGAAGTTCACTGTCATGCCGCGTCGGGTGCCCCAAGCGTGAGCGCAAAGCAATCGGGATGATGGAAGTCGGGCTTGCCCGGCGGATGCGCGAGCGCCCAATAGCTTTTGGTGCCGTCGAGTTCCTCGATCACCGCCGACAGCGCAAGCTTGGCGCCATTGTCGGGAAAGATGCCGGGCTCGACGCGGAGCGCATAGCTTTGCTCGCCCTTCTCCGCCGCCATTTCCCACGGCGCGAGATCGTCGGTGCGCAGCAGCGAGCGATAATCGTCGAACTGGTAACAGGCCCAGCGGCCGTCGGGCGAATAGTTGAACTCGGTGTAATCGGGCTCGCCCTCTTCGGTGAGGAAGGCTTCGAAGCAGGTGCTTTCCCACAGGCCGTCGGTCGCGCTGTCGGCGATGACGAGTTCGCCCTGCCCGTCGGGCAGCACCAGCGCCGCGATCGCCCCGTCGACGATGAAGCGCAGCGCAAAGCCGTCGTCGAACGACAGGGTGACCTCGACCGCGACACCGCGCACGGCCTTGCCCGGTGTCGCCGGATGACAGATCAGCTCTTTGCGCATGCTATCCAAATATCAAACCCCATGCTAAGCGCCCGCCCGCTATGACCAGTTACAAATCCGACCTGCTGCGCCTTCTCGACGAGCGAGGCTATATCCATCAGACGACCGACGCGGAAGGGCTCGATGCGCTCGCCGCGAAACAGGTTGTCCCAGGATATATCGGCTTCGACGCGACCGCGCCCAGCCTGCACGTCGGCAGCCTCGTCCAGATCATGATGCTGCGCCGCCTGCAACAGACGGGGCACAAGCCCGTGGTGCTGATGGGCGGCGGGACGACGCGGATCGGCGACCCCACCGGGCGCGACGAAAGCCGCAAGATGCTGTCGGACGAGACGATCGCGGCGAACATTGCGTCGATCTTCAGCATATTCCAGCAGTTCCTGCACTTCGGCGACGGGCCGACCGATGCGGTGATGGTCGACAATCAGGACTGGCTCGGCCAGCTCGGCTATATCGAATTGCTGCAGGAAGTCGGCACGCATTTCACGATCAACCGCATGATGACCTTCGATTCGGTCAAGCTGCGGCTCGACCGCGAACAGCCGATGACCTTCCTCGAATTCAATTACATGATCCTCCAGGGCTATGACTTCCGCCATCTGTCGAAGGAGCGCGGCGTGCGGCTCCAGATGGGCGGATCGGACCAGTGGGGCAATATCGTCAACGGTATGGAACTGGGCCGCCGCATGGACGGCGCCGACCTTTATGGCCTCACGACTCCGCTGCTGACGACCGCGGCGGGAGCCAAAATGGGCAAAACCGCCGCCGGCGCGGTCTGGCTTAATCCCGAACAACTGTCCCATTTTGACTATTGGCAATATTGGCGCAACTGCGACGACCGCGATGTCGGCAAGTTCCTGAAGCTCTTCACCGACCTGCCGCTCGATGAGATCGCGCGATTGGAAGCGCTCGAAGGTGCCGAGATCAACGAGGCGAAGAAGATCCTCGCGAACGAAGCGACCGCGATGTGCCGCGGCGCGGACGCCGCGAAGACCGCTGCAGAGACCGCGACGCAAACCTTTGAAAAGGGACAGATCGGTGGCGACCTTCCGCAGGCGGTCGCGCCCGCCGAAGGGATCAGCGTCGTCGATGCGCTGCGCGAATTGGGCTTTGCAGCGTCGAACAAGGAAGCCCGCCGCAAGCTCGAAGAGGGGGCCGTCAAGGTCGACGGCGCCGTCATTCGCGACCCGCAGCACCTGATCCAGCCCGGCGCGGACCCCGTTCCGCTGAGCCTCGGGTCAAAAAAACATGGTCTTGTGACGCGGTAACGCGCAGAGAAGCGTTTACGACTTTTTCAGCAATCGGATGGATCGTTCATGGCCAAATCAACAAGGTCCACGAATATGCGCAAGATCGACACCAGCAAGGCCCATTATGTCGGCCTCGACCAGCGGATCGCTCCGCGTAGCGACGTCTATTGCCGCCTGCCCTTCGTCATGCCCGATGGACGACAGGAAATGTGCACCTGCGTCAACATCAGCGCCGACGGCATGCTGATGCGTTTCGAACGCGGGCTGGAGATCGGCGACCTCGTCGTGTTCCGCATGCCGATCATCGGCCGCACTGCGGCGAAGGTCGTCTGGTCGCTCGGCGGCAAGACCGGTTTGCAGTTCGAAAAATCGATCTCGGTCGAGGATTACCTGCCGATGATCCGCGCCATGGGCGCGCGAGGCGACGTCAACTAACCACTCCGCAATAATGGCACCGCCGCATCGCGCTCGAACAGATAGAGGCAGAGGCGCACCGCTTCGGCCCGCGCGCCGTCCATTCCGCCATCGCGTTCGACAAACAGCCGGGCATCGTCATGTGCGACGGGCAGTAGCCGGACGAGCTGTTCGGCCGTTGCGAGCCGGTAATCGGCATCGCCCGACTGTTTAAGGCCGAGCAGCTCGCCGCCGCCGCGCAGTTCCAGATCCTTCTCCGCAATCACGAAACCGTCGTTGGTGTCGCGCATCAACGCGAGCCGCTCGCGCGCAGTTTCCGACAGATTTTGTGAGCGGAGCAACAGGCAGACCGACTTCGCCGCGCCGCGTCCGACACGGCCGCGGAGCTGATGAAGCTGTGCGAGGCCGAAATTCTCGGCATGCTCGATGATCATCAAGCTGGCCGCGGGCACGTCGACCCCGACCTCGATCACCGTCGTCGCGACGAGCACGCCGATCTCGCCCGCCTGAAAGCGCGCCATGACGTCGTCCTTTTCGGGACCCTTCATCCGCCCGTGCACCAGACCGACACGCTTTTCGCCGAGCCGCTCGCGAAGCAAGGCCGCGCGATCTTCGGCCGCGGCGAGTTCGCTCCCTTCGCTTTCGGCAACGAGCGGACACACCCAATAAGCCTGCGCCCCTGTCGCAAGGTGGCGGTCGAGCGAGTCCACGACATCGTCGAGCCGGTCGAGCGAGATCACGCGCGTGTCGACCGGAGTGCGCCCCGGCGGCATCTCGTCGATCTGCGACACGTCCATCTCGCCATGGTTGGCGAGTTGCAGCGTGCGCGGGATCGGGGTTGCGGTCATCACGAGCAGGTGCGGCGGTCGCGACGCCTTTTGGGTGAGCATCAACCGCTGTGCGACGCCGAAGCGATGCTGTTCGTCGACGACGACAAGCGCAAGATCCTTGTACGTCACCGCCTGCTGGAAAATCGCATGGGTACCGACGAGGATGTCGATACTGCCGTCGGCGAGCCCCATCAGCGTCGATTCGCGAACCTTGCCCTTGTCGCGCCCGGTCAGGATCGCAAGATTCACCGGCAGCCCGCCGAGCATCCGCTGCAAGGTCGCGAAATGCTGCCGCGCGAGGATTTCGGTCGGCGCGAGTAGCGCCGCTTGCGTCCCCGCCTCGACCGCCGCGAGCATCGCGCGCAACGCGACGAGCGTCTTGCCCGACCCGACATCGCCCTGCAGCATGCGCAGCATCGGTGTGTCCTGCGCCATGTCGCCCGCAATCTCGCGCCCGACACGTTCCTGCGCGCCCGTGAGGCCGAACGGCAGCTTGAGCGCATCGGTCAGTCGGCCGTCGCCGACGATCGGTCGCCCCTTGCGCGTGCGGAGCCCCTGCCGGATCAGCATCAGCGCGACCTGGCTCGCGAAAATCTCGTCATAGGCGAGCCGGTCGCGCGCCGCTTCGTCGCGCGGGCTGGCGTGCGCGCGTTCCATCGCTTCGTTCCATGCCGGCCAGTTCCGGCTGGTCAGCAGCGGCGCGTCGATCCACTCGGCGAGATCAGGCCGCCGTTCGAGCGCGACCTGCCCCAGCTGCGACAGCCGCGCGTTGGTGAGCCCCTCGGTTAGCGGATAGACGGGCTCATGCTCGGCAATCCCCGCCTCGTCGCCGGGTTCGACGACCTGATCGGGGTGCACGATCTGGCGCATGTCGCCATAGAGATCGAGCCGTCCCGACACCCGGCGCCTCTCGCCGAGCGGAAACAGCTTGCGCGCAAGCCCCGACGTCCGCCCGAAATAGACGAGCCGCACATGATCGCCCGCACCGTCGAACGCTTCGACACCGAAGGGCGCACGCGGCGAGCGGCCGGGGCGATAGTCTTGGGCGGTCAGCTCGACGATGATCGTCTGCCCCGCCTGCGCCTGATCGAGCCGGTCGACGGGAAAGCGCGAGATCAATCCGGTCGGCAGATGGAACAGCACATCGACGACGCGCTCGAGCCCCAACCGCGTCAGCGGCTTGGCAAGCTGCGGTCCGACGCCCTTGAGGTCGGTCAGCGCGGCAAAGAGCGGATTGAGTATCTCGGGTCGCATGACTATCTGGGCTGACTATAGAGATTGTTCCCCGTGCGCCACACCCAGCCGCATGGGCTGTCAGGATTCTTCCCGTGCCGCACACAGACCGCCTCAAACGCCTGAAATTCCGTGCCTGGCACCGCGGCACGCGCGAGGCCGATTATATGATCGGCGGCTTTTTCGACCGCTATGCGGCGGGCTGGAGCGAGGAAGAGATCGCATGGTACGAGGTCGTCGTCGAAGAAGATGACGTCGACATCATGGCCTGGGCGCTCGGTACCGGCGAGCCGCCCGCGCATCTCGACCGTCCCGAGATGATCGCCGCGATGCGCCGACTGGATTATATCCCGCTGCCATGACCCGAAGCGCCGCCGACATTTTTGCCGCGATTGCGTCGGCGGCCCAGCCGCTGACGATTTCGCGCGCGGCAGACGGTTTCCTGCCGCTGTTGCTCGCCGATCTGGCGCGCGCTAGCGACAAAAGGCTCGTCTATGTCGCGACCGACGATGCGGCGATGCAGGCGATCGCCGACGCCGCGCCCTTCTTCGCGCCCGACCTGATCGTCCATCGCTTCCCGGCGTGGGACTGCCTGCCCTATGACCGCGCTGGACCGTCGATGCGCGTCAGCGCCGACCGGCTTGCCACATTGTCGGCATTGCAGCTCGCGCCGAAGCGCGGCGAACTGATCCTGACCACCGTCGCCGCGATCACGCAGCGCACGCTGACGCCCTTCCGAATCCGCCAGCTGGCGACGACGCTCGCTCCGGGCCAGCGGATCGACCGCGACGCGCTCGCCGAGCTGCTCGTGTCGAACGGCTTCAGCCGCGTCGATACGGTTGCCGATCAGGGCGAGTTCGCGGTGCGCGGCGGTATTCTCGACCTGTTTCCTGCGGGCGAGGAAACGGGCCTGCGTGTCGACTTCTTCGGTGACGAGATCGAGAGCATTCGCCGTTTCGACCCAGCCGACCAGCGCAGCCTTGGCCCCGCCAAGGCGCTGCAACTCCTCCCCGCCAGCGAAACTTTGCTCGATGAGGCGACGATCAAGCGCTTCCGTTCGAGCTATCGCGACCTGTTCGGGGCGCAGGCGACCGGCGATCCGCTCTATCAGGCGGTGAGCGACGGGCGCCGACAGGCAGGCATGGACCATTGGCTGCCGCTGTTCGAGGAACGCCTCGCGACACTGTTCGACCATGTCGATCCCGCGACCCCCGTGCTACGCGGCCACCGCACCGAGGCGACCGCCGAGACGCGCTTTGCCGCGATCGCCGATTATCATGCGAACCGTGTCGCCGCCGAACGCGAGTCGCCGGGTAGCTATCGCCCGCTCGCGCCCGAGACGCTGTATCTGACAGAAAGCGAATGGGTCGGGGCAGCCAGAGAGCGCCCGATCCATATCGTGACGCCGTTCGACGTTCCGCCATCGGCGACAATCGTCGACCTCGAAACCTTCGCCGCGCGCGATTTCACCCCCGAACGCACCGCCGACGAAAATGTCTATACGAAGGTCGCCGACCACCTGAGCGATGAGCGCCGCAAGGGACGCAAGACGATCATCGCCAGCTATTCGGGCGGCGCGCGCGAGCGATTGTCGGGGCTGCTCCGCGACCATGGCGTCACCTCTCTTGCGCCCGTAGATAGCTGGCAGGAGGCACTCGGCACCGCCTCGTCCGAAAGCGGCGGCGCGACCGCGATGGTCGTGCTGCCGCTCGATCATGGTTTTGCCTCCGACGCGATCAGCCTGCTCACCGAGCAGGACATCCTCGGCGAGCGCCTCGTCCGCCGCCAGAAGCGCCGCAAGAGCGCCGACGCCTTCCTCGCCGAACTCGCGACGCTCAGCGTCGGCGATCTTGTCGTCCACCTCGACCATGGCATCGGCCGTTACGAGGGGCTGACCCAGATCCCCGTAGGGAGCAGCCCGCACGACTGCGTCGCGCTGACTTACGCGGGCGGCGACAAGCTCTACGTCCCGGTCGAGAATCTCGACGTCCTCTCACGCTATGGCGGCGAGAGCGAGGGGGTCGGCCTCGACAAGCTCGGCGGAGAAGCCTGGCAGCGCCGCAAGGCGCGGATGAAGGAACGCATCCGCGAGATCGCCGGCGAACTGCTCGCGACCGCGGCGCAGCGCGCGCTGCGTTCGGGCGAATTGCTGACGCAGGATGCCGCCTATCCCGCCTTTGCGGACCGCTTCCCTTATCAGGAAACCGACGATCAGGACCGCGCGATCGGCGACGTGCTCGCCGATATGGCGTCGGGGCGCCCGATGGACCGGCTGGTGTGCGGCGATGTCGGGTTCGGCAAGACCGAGGTGGCGCTGCGCGCCGCGTTTGTCGCCGCGATGGCCGGGGTGCAGGTCGCTGTCGTCGTCCCGACAACTTTGCTCGCGCGCCAGCATTACACCAATTTCGTCGAGCGCTTCAAAGGCTTCCCGATCAACATCGGCCGCCTCTCGCGGCTGGTCCCCGCCAGCGAAGCGCAGAAGACGCGCGACGGCCTGTCGGCGGGCACGATCGATATCGTCGTCGGCACGCACGCCGTCATCGCGAAATCGGTCGAATTCAAGAACCTCGGCCTCGTGATCGTCGACGAGGAACAGCGTTTCGGCGTCGTCCACAAGGAGCGGCTGAAGCAGCTCAAGGCCGACGTCCATGTCCTGACCCTCACCGCGACCCCGATCCCGCGCACGCTGCAAATGGCGATGTCGGGCCTCCGCGAACTCAGCGTGATCCAGACGCCGCCGGTCGACCGCCTCGCGGTGCGCACTTATGTCGCGCCGTGGGATCCCGTCGTCATCCGCGAGGCGTTGCTGCGCGAGCACGACCGCGGCGGGCAAAGCTTCTTCGTCACCCCGCGGATCAAGGACCTGCCCGACATCGAGGAGTTCCTGCGCACGCGGGTGCCCGAGATCAAATATGTCGTCGCGCACGGACAGATGGCGCCGGGCGAGGTCGAGGAGCGGATGAGCGCCTTCTATGACCGCAAATATGACGTGCTCGTCTCGACGACGATTGTCGAAAGCGGCCTCGACATCCCGAGCGCGAACACGCTGATCGTCCACCGCGCCGACCGCTTCGGCCTTGCGCAGCTCTATCAGCTACGCGGCCGCGTCGGACGCTCGAAGACGCGCGCCTATGCCTATCTCACGACGATGGAGGGCGGCGCGATCACCGACACCGCCGAAAAGCGGCTCAAGCTGCTCGGCGATCTCGATACACTGGGCGCGGGGTTCCAGCTCGCGAGCCACGATCTCGACATTCGCGGCGCGGGCAACCTCGTCGGCGACGAGCAGTCGGGGCACATCCGCGAGGTCGGCTTCGAACTTTACCAGTCGATGCTCGAGGAAGCGATCCTTGTCGCCAAGGCCGAGGGCATGGGCGCCGCGCCGCCGCGCGAAGCGCTGTCGCCGGTCATCACGGTCGACGCACCGATCCTGATCCCCGAGGATTATGTCCCCGACCTGCCGCTGCGCATGGCGCTCTATCGCCGGCTTAATGAGGCGGGCGACCGCCCTGCGCTCGATGCCTTCGCCGCCGAGATGATCGACCGTTTCGGCCCACTGCCGCCCGAGACCGCGAACCTGATCCAGCTGATGGAGATCAAGGCGAATGCCAAGCTGGCGGGCATCGCGAAGCTCGATGTCGGCACCAAGGGCGCGCTCGTCAGCTTCCACGGCGACCAGTTCGCGAATGTCCCCGGCCTGATCGCCTATGTCGAGCGACTGAAGGGCCGTGCGCGCATCCGTCCCGACAACAAGCTGTCGATCAGCGGCGACTGGGTGAGCACCGGCGCGCGGCTGAACGGCGCGCTGCAGCTATCGAAGGGATTGGGCAAGCTCGCGAAGCAGGTCGCTTAGGCTTCCATCAACGCCAGCAGCTGGTCCGACGGCACCGGCCCCGACTTCAGGAACCCTTGCCAGGTTGCAACGCGCAATTCGGACAGGCGCGCCAGCTGGCGCTCATTCTCGATCCCTTCGGCGACGACCAGCAGCCCCAGCGCGCGCGCAAGGTCGACGATCGCACGCACGACGATACGGTCACGGTCGCTACCGTCGATCGTGCGGGTAAAGCCGCTGTCGATCTTCAGATAATCGATCGGCAGGCGCGCGAGCAGCGACAGGCTGGAATAGCCGGTGCCGAAATCGTCGATCGCGACCGCGGAGCCGAGCGCGCGGATCTGTGCGAGTTGTTCGGCGGCGCTCGCGGGGTCGCTCAGCATCGCCTGTTCGGTCAATTCGAGCGTCAACCGGTCGGGGTCGACCTTCGCCGCCTTCGCCATGGCAGCGAACCGCCCGGCGAATTCGGGATCGCCGAGATCGGCGGCAGTGATGTTGAGCGAGACGCGCAGCTTCGCCAGCGCCTTGGGCCAAGTCGCCATTTCGGCGAGCGCGACGCGGTGCGCATGCTCGGTGAGCTCGCATTCGAGCCGCGCCGCGCGCGCCGCGGTCACCAGCGGCCCCGCGCCGAGCAGCCCGAGTTCGGGGTGCTGCCAGCGCAGCAGTGCCTCGACCCCGGTCATCGCACCGGTCGCGACGTCATATTGCGGCTGGTAATGGATCACGACCTCATTCTGCGACAGCGCCGCATGCACCATCACCCCGTCGCGTGCCGAGGCCGGCCGCGACAGCTGGTCACCGGCATGGCGAAGCTGTTCGGCGACCGACTCATCGCGGGTAATCAGCGCCGCGGCGATGCGGATCGACAGCCGGCCGTTCGGATCGCCAACGATCGGTTCGGCGAGCGCGACGTGGAGCGCGCGTTCCTGCGCACGCAATGCGCCAAGCGACAGCGGCGTCGACGGCACGATCAGGAAGCGCGGACCGTCAAGGCGGTCGACGCACGACCCGTGCCCGAATTCGTCGCTCGCGAAATTTTCGAGCCGCCGCCCGATCTCGTCGAGCACCGAATCGCCCGTCGCCTTGCCCGCGCTATTGTTGATGCGCGCCATCTGGTCGACCTGGACCAGAATGACGCCCGCATCGGCGTCGTGCCGCGCGTGCAGGGCTTCGAGCTTGCGGACGCAGGCGGAAAGGGATTCGGACAGGCGATTCATCGCGTTTCTCTAGCAGGCTTTGCTTGCCAAGTTCCTGCCTTTTGCATCAATATGGACGCGTGGCTGTCACATTTTCCCATAGCGCCGGATCCGCGGCGCCGTTGATCGACGGACATGGACGCCGGATCAGCTATTTACGCCTTTCGGTCACCGATCGCTGCGACCTCAGGTGCCGCTATTGCATGGCCGAGGATATGACTTTCCTGCCCAAATCGGCGGTACTCAGCATCGAGGAAATGGGCGAACTTGCGACACGCTTAGTGGCACGCGGGATTCGCCGTATCCGCCTGACCGGCGGCGAACCGCTAGTGCGGCGCGGGATCGACACGCTGGCGATGCGGCTGGGCGCGATGATCGGTCACGGCCTCGACGAGCTGACGCTGACGACCAACGGCATGCGGCTCGCCGAACATGCAAAGATGCTGGCGGCGGCGGGGGTCCGCCGGATCAATGTCAGCCTCGATACGCTCGACGCTCCCGCCTTTCGGCACATCACGCGCGTCGGCGACCTCGATGTCGTGCTACACGGGATTGCGACAGCGCGGGAGGCGGGGCTGGCGGTCAAGATCAACATGGTGGCGCTCGCCGGGCTCAACGAGGATCAGCTACTGCCGATGCTCGACTATTGCGCCGCGAACGGCTGCGACCTTACGCTCATAGAGACGATGCCGCTCGGCGAGGTCGAGGATGATCGCAGCGATCATTATATCCCGCTCTACCAGTTCATCGCCCCGCTCCGCGAAGCGCGCGCCATCTATCCGGTCGACAAGCGCACTGGCGGCCCCGCGCGCTATTTCGCGGTCGAGGACAGCCCGGTGACATTGGGGCTGATTACCCCGCTCAGCGACAATTTCTGCGCGACGTGCAACCGCATCCGCCTGACGGTCGAGGGGCGCGTCTATATGTGCCTTGGCCAGGACGACCATGTCGACCTGCGCGCGGCGCTGCGCGAGGGCGGCGATGTCGATGGCTTGATTGATGGCGCTTTGGCTGGCAAACCGCGCGCGCATGACTTTCATATCGAAGGAAAGTCTAAACCGGCGGTCGCGCGTCATATGAGTGCAACGGGCGGCTGACAGGTCGTCCGCGAGGGGAACCGGACCAATATGCATCGCAAGATCGCGCTTGTCGCATCAAACGCGCCCGCGGCCATGGAGGCGGAAGCCGAACTGCGCCCGCTCTGTGACTTCGTCGATCTGGCCGAAGCCGATTTGCTGATCGCGCTCGGTGGCGATGGCTTCCTGCTCCACATGCTGCACCAGTTGCTCGACCAGCGCCGCAGCATGCCCGTTTTCGGGATGAACCGCGGCACGATCGGCTTCCTGATGAACGAGTTTCGCATCGAGGGGCTGGTCGACCGCCTCGCCGCCGCGCGCCCCTTCCTGATCCATCCGCTGTCGGGCGACATCACGACGATCAGCGGCGAGCGCCACATATTGCCAGCAATCAACGAAATCTCGCTGCTGCGCGAAACGCGTCAGGCGGCGAAGCTCGAGGTGATGATCAACGAAAAGACGATGCTGGAGGAACTGGCGTGCGACGGCGTCCTCGTATCGACCCCCGCGGGATCGACCGCCTATAACCTCAGCGCCAACGGCCCGATCCTGCCGCTCGAATCCGAAATGCTGGCTTTGACGCCGATCAGCCCCTTCCGGCCCCGCCGCTGGCGCGGCGCGCTCGTCCCCGAATCGACGAGCATCCGCTTCAACGTCCGCGAGGCCGCGAAACGCCCGGTCAGCGCGGTCGCCGACCAGCGCGAAATCCGCGATGTAAAGACGGTCTTGGTCACGACGGACCGCAGCCGGCCGCTGACTTTGCTGTTCGATCCCGATCAGGGATTGGACGAACGCATCGCGATGGAACAATTTATCGTTTGAGGGCTTGATTAATACCGCAACCGACGGCAAAGGGGCCGCCTTGCCCGCGTCAGCGGCGTGTTCCTCGGTAGCTCAGCGGTAGAGCAATCGACTGTTAATCGATCGGTCGTAGGTTCGAATCCTACCCGGGGAGCCATTATTTCGAAATAATTCGCAGTTTTGCATGGATTTCATGCCTCCTTGTGTCTCACGTCGGTTTCGGTGTGAGACATTTCCCAAGCCGATAGAGCCGAAATTGCATCGTCCGCGAGGCGCTTCTGATTGGCGTCCCGGGTGTACAAAGCGACCTCGTCATCACCGCTGTGGAACGAGATCGCCTTCATGGTATGGTTGCCCATATTGAGGTCCGCCATGCAGCGCACGATCGCCTTCCGCAGGCCATGTGCCGAGCAATGAGGAAGGCCGGCGGCGATGCAGGCGTCCTTGAAGAAGTTGCCAAATCCTGCCGCGGTGAAAGGCAGTCCCTTATGGGTTACGAGAAAGAACAGCGTGCCGTTCGGCGGCATCGCGACGATCGCCTCGAGCATTTGCGGGGCGACGGGGACATCGACGAAGGCAGGGCTTACGCCGTCGCTGTCGTAGCGCCCGCCGCTACCGAACGTCTGGGTCAGCGGGTTCCAGTCGTGCAGGCCCCCGCTGCGACGCCCTTCCCAAGAGTTCCAGCATCTGAATATGGCGCGGCCGCTGAGGTCGATGCTGGGCTCGCCGCTCTGGCTGAACGTGCGAAGATCCATGCCGAGCAGGTGAAGGCCAAGTTGGCCTGAAGCAGAAGTGGGGTTCAGGGCGAGTCAGCATGTTTTGCTGTGTCTCTGGTGTGCCAGCCGGCGCCGGCGGTCATGAAGTCAGTCGGAGGGGGAAGGTCACCCCGGTCAGTCAACACCCTCACGAACAGGTCGTGGGCCTGCGTTCCGGCGTATAACATCGCGTTGATCAACGGCACAAGTTGCCTGCCATCGTAGGCACCGCCACCGCCAAGACATATTCTTCCCGACATCGTAATATTCGAATCGGGACGGCTTCTCTCTATCGATCCGCCGGGAAATAGTTCTGCGAAAGCCACACCGGCGGAGAGATTGCCTGGGGGGCCGACGAAAATCTGTCCCTTGTTGATGCTGAAGCCGTCCAAGTCACCGAGGCCGCCACCAATTGAAATAGCGATCAGTTCCATGTGTTTGTCGATATTGGCTAACCGGAATATCGCTCTCAGATTATCGTTCCCACCATCATACGCCCTAGTCCGAAGGATAGCTTTGCGAAGATCGGCGTCGAAGCCTAGAAGGTTCCCGGCGGCCCTTCCCTTATCGTCAAAATGGAGACACGATTTGCGAAAGGCCTTCAGACTATCCCCCGTCGGATAGTAGACGCTTTTCGGATTTGGTTGTTTTTTGCTCAGTCGCGCAAATGCGACCGCGGTTTGATCGAGGGCCGAGCGTAGCTGGTAGATTATCTCGCCCACCAAAACGTGGATGTCTTCTGGCGGCTTGGCATCCATCACGATTTTGACGATTTTGTGGCCCGGCTTGTCACCAGCGACCTTTATAATCTTGCCAGAGTTCTTTGCGAAATAGTCCGCTTCCATGGACCCTAGTTCGTTGAGGTGATGCGCCGCCCTGCGCAGCTTTATTCGCGGCCCGATAAGGGGATCGTGCGCGTCGATCATAGTGAATACCCCCCTTCTCAATTTCGCGACCTCATCCACCGCGCCACGGCCCGCTCTGACCACAAGGGCAGAAACACCCCGCCGCGAGCGCTAAAGAACCGGACCCACCCGTCGCAATGTCTGCACGGGGATCGCCGGTCCCATAATTGATAATCGAGGCCCACCTTCTCCACCAGCCCCGCAAAGTCCACCCGCTGGATAAACTCGCACTTGTCGCAGCGGGCTTGGCCAATTGCCAACAGCCCGCTCTCAGTCGATCTGGGATCAAAGCCGCCGCTGCTGAAATTTGCCCAGAGTTCCCTTGATGTGCGGAGAAATATAGACTTCGCCCGCAAGCACCGCGTCGCAGGCGGCGACGATATTATCGAGTGGATCCGATTTGCTTACGACCAGGCGGGCGCCAGGATCGAGCGCCGAATGGTCTCGTTGAGGTGCGTCTCGCCCGTCAGGATGATCACGCCCAGATTGCGCGACCCGACAATCTCGACGCCTGAGTGGCGGCTTCGTGGCCCAGACGAGCGCTTTTGCGGCGCTACCGCAATTTTCGTCCTTCGGCGTCCCACACCTCGACCGGGCCCAGATTGAGCGCGCGCACCTTTGCCTCGATCTTCGACAGGTCGCCGACGATCACCCAGCTCATCGCGTCGGGGCGGAGCATTTCATCCGCAGCGCTCGTGATCGCCGCCGGCGTCAGCGCGCCATATTTCGCGGGCAGCGTCGCCAGATAGTCATAGGGCTTGTCGTAGAGCGACACATATTGGAGGTAGCTGACGAACGCCTGGTTCGTCTCGAACTGTCCCGGCAGCGACAGGACATTGCCCTTCACCATCATGTCGAGTTCGGCCTGCGTTGCGGGCCGCTCCTTGCGTATCGCGCGGATTTCCTTGTTGATCTCGGCCAGAGCTTCCGAGGTCTTGTCGGTCTGCACGCTCGTCGCCACGCCGAAATTCTGCGGCCCGCGCTGTTCGTTGATGAAGCTGCTGGCACCGTAGGTCCAGCCCTTGTCCTCGCGCAGGTTCATGTTGAGGCGCGCGGTGAAGCTGCCACCCAGAACGCCGTTCGCGGCGTCATAAACGAAGTTGCGCGGATCGAGGCCGCCCGGCATCAGCTGGCCGACGCGGATGGCCGACTGGATGGCGCCGGGCTTGTCCACCAGCACCACGCGGCTCGCGGTGGCAAAGGGAATGGCGGGGACCGTCTTGAGGCCCTTAGCCTGAGCGGGCGGCGTCCAGGTGCCGAACCCCTTTTCGAGCAGCGCGGTCAGCGCTTCCAGCGTCGTGTCGCCACTGGCATAGATGACCGCATTGTCGGGGCGCACCCAGTTCGCGTGCCAGCCCGCGACATCGGCGCGGGTGAAGGACTTCAGCGTCTCCGCCCGCCCCGCGAGCTGTGCGCCATAGGGGTGCTCGGCGCCATAGAGGACATTGGTAAAGGTCCGCTGGGCGATCGCGGTCGGCTCGGCGAGCGACTGCGAAATGCCCGACAGGCTCTGCGTACGGTCGCGCTCCAGGTCGTCGGCGCGGAAGCCCGGCGTGCGGATATAGCTTGCCCACAGCGCGATCGTCGCGGGCAGTTCGCGGCTGAGCGACGAAAGCATGAAGCTGGTCGTGTCGCTGCCCGAGCTTGCATAGAGGCGTGCGCCGAGCGACGCCTGCTTCTCTTCGAACGCCTGCGCGGTGAGGCCGGCGGGGCCGTCACCCATCATCTGCAGGGCGAAACCGCCGAGTCCCTTCTTGTCGGCTGCGTCCGCCGCCGTCCCCGCATCGAACACGATCGCCATATCGACCGTCGGCACTTTCTGGCGCGGCGAAAAGACGACGCGAATACCGTTCGACAGCCGCGCTTCCTGTGCGACCGGCAAGGTCAGGCCGGGCGACGCGGCGAGCGCCGGCAGCTTGGTGCGGTCGGCGCCGTCGGCGGTCACCGTGTGCGCCGCATAAGGTAGCACCGTCAGCTTGTGTGCGCCGCGGGTCAGCCAGTTCTTGGCGTCGGCAAGCACTGCGGGGCCCGTGACCGCATCGAAGCGCTTGTTGTCCTCGGCATATTCAGCCGGATTGTTGGCGAAGATCAGGCCGTCGGCGAGTGCCATCGCGCGGACGTAGACCGATTCCAGCGCGCGGATATTGTTGCCGTAATTGGTCACCTTCGCGCGCTTCAACTCGTCAGCATTGGGGCCGGTCGCAAGGAAGCTGTCGAGCGCCTGCTGGATTTCCGCCTCGACGTCCTTCGGATCGACACCGGGCTTCAGCCGCGCGTCGATCGAGAAGATGCCCGCAACCGCCATCGGCTGATAATTGACCGATACCGAGGTCGCGAGCGGCCGATCGAGGATCAGCGCCTTGTAGAGGCGCGACGTCTTGCCGGTGCCCAGCGCGCTGGCGGCGGCGCGCAGCGTCGATGCCTGCGGCGTCCCGCGTCCCGGCACCGCCCAGCTCCACGACACGGCGGTCTGCGGCACATTGTCGAGCATCGTATCGCGCTTGTCTTCGGAGAGGCTCGGCACCCATGCGGTCGCGCGGCTGACCGGCGGGCCGGCAGCGACGCTGCCGAAATATTTCTCCGCAAGCGCCCGCGCCTGTTTGGCGTCGACATCGCCCGACAGCGACAGCACCGCGTTGGCGGCACCATAATATTGGCCGAACCAATCCTTCACATCGGTCAACGATGCGGCGTTGAGATCGTCCATCGATCCGATGATCGAATGATAATAGGGGTGATTGACGGGGAAGAGCGCCCGCGCGGTGACATCGTCCATCTTCGCATAGGGCTGGCTTTCGCGCTGGCGCTTCTCGTTCTGGACAACGCCGCGCTGTTCGTCGAGCTTCGCCTGTGTGATCGCGCCGAGCAAATGCCCCATGCGGTCCGATTCCATCCACAGCGCGCGTTCGAGTCCGCCGGTCGGGACGACTTCATAATAATATGTCTGGTCGAACGAGGTCGCACCGTTCACCGCCGAAGCGCCGATTTCCTGGAGCGGCGGAAACCATTCATCGTCGCGGTTCTCCGATCCGTTGAACATCAGATGTTCGTAGAGGTGCGCGAAGCCCGACTTGCCCGCGGGCTCATCGGCCGAGCCGACACGATACCAGACCGCGACCGCGACCTTCGGCGTGCTGCGATCCTCATGGACGACGACGCGCAGGCCATTGGGGAGCGTGAACTGTTCGAACGGCAGCACCTCGTCGGCGTGCGCCGGCTGGACGAACGAAAGCGCGGCGGCCGCGGCCGACAGCAAAAGGCTGGTACGGATCATGAGGCGAAGCTCCAATTGCATATTCGGGGGAAGTCCGGCCGGTTGCCCGGGACAAAGCCACCGGCCGGAAGGGGAAATAATCAGAAGGTAACGGCGACACCCGCCTTGATCCGGCGGCCACCCAGATAGGTGGCACCGCTGTAGAAACGCGGCGTATCGCCCCCGCCGCCGACCGAATTGAGCAGGTCGGGGCTGTTGGTGCCCTTCAGCAGATCCTCGCCTTCGACATAGAGGCGCAGCTTGCCGAAGCTCGGCTGCATCCAATATTCGAAGCGGAAGTCGAGCGTGCGGACCCCCTCGCGATAGACCGACAAACCGCGCGGATAGAAATTGTCGAGCGTGCGCGACTGGAAACCATAAGCCAGCGTCGCGTCGATCCCATATTTGTTATAGGTCAGCGCAACGGTGCCCGAATGTTTCGGCTGGTTGTTGAACGGGATGCCGGAAAATTCGAAAACCTCCTGCCCGCCCGCGCCATAGGCCCAGTTGTAGATCTGCGAGCGCTTGCTCTTCGTGAAGGTGTAATTGGCATAGATGCCGAGGCCCGCGAGCGCACCGGGCAGGAAGTTGAAGCGCCGCTCGGCCTGCGCCTCGACGCCCCAGATCGTCGCCATCTTGTCGCTGTTCGAGGGGGTCGAGCCGGTGATGAAGTAATTTTCGGGATGCGCCGGATCGAAATAGGGCGCGCCCTGGAAATAGATATGATCGGGGAGCGGCACCGCGGCGAGCTGGGCGGGCCCGTTCGTCGCATTGGCTTGCAGCAGATTCTTGATCCGCTTGTAGAAACCCGACAGCTTCAGAAGGCCGATGTCCTGGTCATAATATTCGACGCTGAGGTCGAAATTATGCGTCATCGCGGGCTTGAGATCGGGGTTGCCGGTATTGATCGTCAGCACCGGTTTCAGCCCGTCGGGCCCGGGGATCGGGATGTTGATAAAGCTGATCCGCGTCTGCGCCGACAGCTGGCTGATTTGCGGACGCGCAACCGACAGGAAATAACCGCCACGGAAGATCAGATTGTCGCTCTGGCGATAGTTGAACAAGATGCGCGGCAGCCAGTCGGTCGCGATCGCCTTCTGGCTGGCCAACTGCGTAAAATCATTCTGGAATTTGAGGTCGATGCCGAAGCCGCCGCCATTCGACGGATCGATCGGCCCGATATAGGTCGGAAAGATCAGGTTGGAGGCTTCGAGCCGCGTCCGGTTGAGGCGCACCCCGCCAATCACCTCGAGCTTGCCGAAGTCGAAGCGCGACTGGACATAGCCCGCAAGATTCTGTTCGAGCGTCCGTTCGCGGTTGATGTCGTCGGGCAGCGCGATCGGGGTCAGCAGGAGGCCGCTCGCGCCGCCGACATAATCGTCCACATTGTCGACAAAGTCCCGCAGCGATTCCTCGCTGATCACGACGAAGCGCGACCCGGTAATGCCGATGCGCGAGAGGTCGTTGGGAACGAGATCGAGCGGCAGCGCGCTGATCGGCACATTGCCGCCGAACTGCGAGCGCGTGAGCCGGCTCTGGAATTTCACCCGTTCGAACTGCACGCCGGCTTCGATATAGGTCAGCGGGCCCCATCCGGCATTGAACTTCGCGCTATATTCGCCCGTGTAACGGTCGTTCCGGCCGCGCGTCGCGTCGATCTGGCCGCTCGCCGCGTCGATCGTGAAATTGGAGGTGTCGTTGACGAAATCCCATCCGGCCTCGGTCAACAGCGGCAATTGCAACCCCTTGCCGCCGCGCGGACCGAAGGGTGTCACGATATAGCCGAGCGTCGCGTCGGTCGCGGCGGGCAGGAAATATTCGGCGCGCGCGTCTGCGGCGGGCATGCGGAGCTGCAATCCGAAATTCGACGGGTGCCGCTCGCTGCCATGGGCATAGCCGACCAGATATTTGAATTCGAACCGCCCCGCCTTGGTGCTGCCGCCGAGGCTGTAGGTGTCGGTGATGTTGCGGGCATTGCGGTCGTACACATAATTTTGCGTGTGCTGGAGCGCTTCGTTGCCCGGCGCCAGGTCGACCATCAGCGCGGTGCGATTGCCGCTCGTCGGCGTCGCGACATAGTCGATGTCGACGCCGAAGCTCTCGTTGAGCTGGATCGTCGTCCGCCGCGCTTCGCTATGCTGAAAGTCGAATTTCAGATTGCTGTGGTCGCCGACCTTCCACTCGGCCGAAAGCGTCGCCGCGACATTCTCGTTCTCGACATGGTTGAAGGTCGTGCCGAGGCTGAGCGGAAAGGCGCGTGTCGCATCGGGCAGGAAGGGAAAGATCGAAAGCGGGTGGACCGCGTCATATTGTTCGAGCGTCGGATTGCCGTCGGCGTCGGGCGGCAGGAATTCGCCATAGCGAAGGTTATGGCCGTAGCTGATCGAACGGTTGCTCGACTTGCGATACTGCACCGAGGCGCTGAGGCCGAAATTCTCGTCGGCACCGAACTTGCCGGCGATCGTCCCGGACACCAGCACATCGTCGCCGAACTTCTTGCCGGCCTTGCCGCCTTCGACGAGCAGGTTGGCATAGCGGCGCGGCCGGTTGAGCGGCGACAGCGTCTCGATCTCGACAAGTCCGCCGGTTCCCGCGCTGTCCTGGCTGGGCAGCAGGCTCTTGCTGATCGTGATCTTGCTGACCGAATCGGCGAGCATGTTCGACAGGTCGGCGGAGCGGCCGACGCCGTTGCCGACAGGCAGGTTGAGCCCGTTGAGCTTCACCGCATTCATGTCGGGGTCGAGCCCGCGGATCATGATATTGGTGCCGTCGCCGGTCAGGCCGTCGCGCTGGAACGACACGCCAGCGACACGGCGCAACGCTTCCGAAATCGTCGTACCCGTGAAATTGCCGAGATCGTCGACCGACACGACGTCGGAACTGTTTTCGGCCGTGCGCTGAAGATTGAGCGCATTGGCGCGGGCGCTACGCGACCCGTAGACGACGATTTCGCCGGCGGCATTGCTGCCCTCGTCCATCCAGAATTCGGCGTTCGTCTGCTCGCCGCGGGCCACATCGACGCGCGTCGATTGCTCGATGAAACCGAGGAAGGAGACGGTCAGCGTGTAGCTGCCGGTCGGAACACGTGCGAAACGGAAATTCCCGAGATCGTCGGCGGTTGCGATCTGCCCGGTTTCCTCGATCCGCACCAGTGCGCCGGCGATGTTGCGATTGCCGTCCGACTGGGCGACCCGGCCCGAGATCGATCCCGCACCTTCGGCGGCCGGCCGTTCGGATGCCGCGGGCGTGGTGCTGCCCGGACGTGTGACGACGTAAGACCCGCCCGCGGTTTCGCGAAGGATCAGTCCCGACCCCTGCAACAGCGCGCGATAGGCACTGCCCGCGGTATAGCGGCCGCGCAGCGACGGCGCTGTTTTGCCCCGCACCACCGAATTGACGAAGACGATATTGGTCCCGGTTTTCGACGCGACATCGCGAAGCGAGCGGCCGAGCGGCTGTTCCGACAGGTCGAGGTCATATTCGGCCTGCGTCCGGGCCGCAGCACTATTGGAGACGATGGCAATCGTTGCGGCGCAAGCCGCGAGCGTGGCTTTCGAAATCATCAATGGCCCCCTTGTGGACGGGGTGTTGCTTGCGACCCGCCTCATTCAAGCAGACGCGCGATTGCCCCAAAACCGACATCGGGGTGAAATAAAATTTTCGCGAACGGCATTCAGCGAAATATAATTACCGGTTTCATAGGTTTAGCGAATGCCGCCGATCTTACGCCGACGGAGGGCGCGCGACCGCGGCGCGCCGCAAGGGCGCAACATTCATCGATGATGGAAATGCGGCCTAACGGCCCAGGCGAATCCGGCCCGCGTCGCGGTCGACAGTCAGTCCATGCAACGCCGCGACCGCATCGGCGAACTCCGCCGTGTCGTTCGTCGCGAAGACCCCCGACACGGTCAGCCCGCCGAGCCGGGGATCGGCGACGTCAATCTGCGGCCCGCCATAACGATTGAGCTCGGCAATCGCGGCGGATAGCGGCATATCGTTGAACATCACCTGCCCGCGCCGCCAGGCCGTCGCCGCCTCCGACGAAACGGGGGTGACCATCGCTGCGGCATCGCCCGCGGCGGCGAAACGCTCGCCGGGGGTCAGCATGGTGGATTGCACGGCGGGCGCTCCCGCCGCCGACGGGTGCGTGTCTACGCGGACCTTGCCCGAGATGAGCGTCACCGTGACGACGCCGCCTGTCTTGCGGACGATGAAGCTTGTCCCGATCGCGGTCACGCTCTTGTTCCCCGCTGTCACGACGAAGGGCCGCGCCGGATTGCGCGCAACCTCGAACATCGCCTCGCCGTCATCGAGCACGATGCTGCGCCGCTTCTCCTCATAACGGACGTTCAAATGGGTATCGGTGTTAAGGGCTATCCGCGTGCCGTCCTCCAGCGTCGCGACCTTTTGCTCGCCGACCGCGGTCGAATAACCCGTCGGCTGTTGCAGCACCCACCATCCCGCGATCAGGACGACAAGCAGAAGCGAGGCGACGACCGCGAGCGAGCGCGACCGCTTGGCCAGCCAGGCCCCGAACGCGAGACCGGGCTCGGCCCGACCATCGCTCCGACCATCGCTTGCCCCGTCGCGCAATGCCGCGGCGCCGGGGAGGATTGCCCACAGATCCATCGCCTTTTCGAACGCGGTACGGTGGCTCGTATCGGCTTCGAGCCAGGCGCGAAGTCCTGCTTCGGTCGCTTCGGTACGACCCGTCGATTCCAGGCGCGCGAGCCATGCAGCGGCCTCGGCCGCGATCCGCTCGGCTCCGTTCCGCCGGTTCACCATTGCTCCATCCACTTCATGAGCTGCAGCGTCGCGCGCGCGACCTGCTTTTCGACCGCCGCGACGGACATATTTTCCGATCGGGCGATTTCGGCGAAGGGGAGGTTCTCAAGCCGGCGTTTGAGCAGGATGCGCCGCGTTCGTTCGGGCAATTGGTCAAGACCGCGCGCCGCATGCGCAAGCCGCGCCCGTTCCTCGACGACCTGCTCCGGGTCGGGGGCACCGTCGGCGATCGCCTCGACATCGTCATGCTCGGCGAAAGGCGCGCGGCGCTTTTTGCGCGCGCGATCGATCGAAAGATTCACCGCCGCCGTCACCAGCAGGGCCTCCTTCGATTCCGCCGCGTGGGCCCGTTCATATTGCTCGACCTTGATAAAAGCGTCGTGCACCAATTCATCCGCATCCTCTGCAGGAACGCCGCGCCGCATCACCGCCCGCCGGGCTTTTGCCAACATCTCAGCGAGGCTCGACATAGCGCTCCAAAATTGTCCTTCGCCTTCTTAGACGAACGACTTCGCATTTTCCGACATGATAAGGCAATATTCGTCGCACGGGCATTCGGGGCACTTATGGCCGGTTGCGGACGGTCTCCTTCGGCTCGCGAAAGCGTCGAGGCGCGGCACGGCCCACGCGGGCAAAATCGTAGACCTCTACCGGTATTGGCTGGTTGCGGGCGAGCCGATTTTGGTCAGCAAATTGGGGAAGCAGCCGTCTTTCGAACGGCGGCGGCGAGCGCGGTACCGCCGACAGGACGAAGCTCTTCCTAATGCTCCCGGCCCGCCCTCCACAATGTCTGCGTGAGCGGCTCGATCAGATAGCCGAGCGCGGTCCGCTCGCGCAGCGGCACCATCACTTCCGCCGGCATGCCCGCACGCAGGCTGTTCTCGCCCCGCAAGACCGCGATCTTTTTCATTTCCTTGGGCGGGACGACGACCTCGATCTCGAAATATTCCATCCCGGTGCGATTATCCTCGAAACTGTCCGCCGACACCTTGCTGATCTTGCCCATCAGGATCGGCAAGCTGCGTTCCTGGATGCCCGAAAAGCGCACCTGCGTCTGCATGCCCGATGTCAGGTCGTCGGCATCGTTCGGCGAGGCTTTCGCGTGCACCACCAGCGCCTTGTCCTGCGGCACGATTTCCATCAGCATTTCGCCCGGCGCGACGACACCGCCGACGGTGAAGACCTTCAATCCGACGACTCGACCATTGGACGGGGCACGGACCACGGACTGCGTCAGTCTTTCGCGTGTCGCGAACAGGCGCGGCTGCAGTTCGTCGAGCCGGACCTGAACCTCGCGCAGCTGCGTCGCGACCTCTTCGATCACCTGACGGTCGAGCGACACCATCTGCAAGCGCGATTCACCGATCGCCTCTTGCAGCCGCGCGACGTCGGACTGCAGCGCCCCGAAATCGCCGTCGAGCTGCGCCGAACTGCGCTCCACCGCGCGCAGCCGGTTGGTCGATACGAACCCGCGCTCGGACAATGTACGGAGGCCGGTCAGTTCCTCGGTGATCAGCCGCTGCTGGATCCGGTTCGATTCCATCTGCGCGCCATAGCCGCCGATCTGCTGGCTGTGCTGCGCGATCCGCTGACCCAGCATGCCGCGTTCGGTGACGCCCGACCGTTGCCGCGCGTCGAAAAGCAGGCGCTGACCGCGCATCGCCTCGTCGGCAAGCGCCCGGTCGCCCGCAAGATAGGAAGAAAACTCCACCGGCCGCACGATGTGCCGCGCACCGTCGCGTTCGGCGATCAGTCGTGCGCGCTGTGCGAGCAGGGCCACGACTTCGCCGGTCAGGCCGCGCTCGGCGGCGACGATATCCGAAGCCGAGATCTTGAGCAGCACGTCGCCGCGGCGCACCTCGCTGCCCTCGGTCACCATCAAGGCGGTGACGATGCCGCCATCCTTGTGCTGCACGGCCTGCCGATTGCCCGAAACCGACACCGATCCCTGTGCCATCGCGCCGGCGTCGAGCGGCGTGAACGCCGCCCAGCCAAGGAAGCCGAGGAAAAAGGCCGCGGCGACCCATACCCCGGTTCGAAGCTCGCGCTTGGGGGAATCGATCGTATCGACGGCAAGCGGTTCGCCGTGCAGGTCGTCGCCAAAGCTCATCGCGTTCATGGTTTCTTGTTCCTCGTCATCTTGATGACATTTGCGGCGGCCGCTGCGCTCTCGCGCAGCAATTCCATCACCTCGCCGCGCGGCCCCTGATATTCGATCACGCCATTTTTCAGCACCGCGAGCCGATCCGCGTCGCGCAGCGCCGACTGGCGATGGGTGACGATCATGATCGCGGTCTGGCGCAGCTTGGCGGCGGCGATGGCGTCGTTCAGGGCCTCTTCGCCCTGGCTGTCGAGCGCGGCGTTGGGTTCGTCGAGAATAAGCACTTTCGGATCGCCATAGAGCGCGCGCGCCAGCGCAATGCGCTGCGCCTGCCCGCCCGACAGGCGCAGCCCGCCGTCGCCGATCTGAGCATTATAGCCGCCAGGCAAATGCAGGATCAGGTCGTGGATGCCCGCGGCGATCGCGGCGCGCGTGACCTTGTCGTCGATGTCGGCCGCATGCTCGCCGCGTGCCGCCGCAAAGCGCGAGATATTCTCGCCGATCGTTCCGGGCAGCAAGGTCGGTTCCTGCGGCAGATAGCCGATGTGCAAGGCGAGGCGCTCGGCGTCCCAATCGCCATATTGCGCCTCGTCGATGCGGACTTCGCCGCCGTCTGGCGGGACCGCGCCCGCCGCGATGCGCGCCAGCGTGGTCTTGCCGGCGCCCGAGGGGCCGATCACGCCGAGCACTTCGCCGGGGATGAGCCACGTCGACACGCCGCGCAGGATCAGCGCGCTGTTGTCGGGCGAGCGCAGCGAAATATTGGACAGTTCGACATACCCCTCGGGCGTGGGCAACGCGACGCGATCGCTGACGAGATTGTCGGTCGAACGGAACAGCGCCTCGATCGATGCCTTGGCTGCGCGCGCCTGCCCGATCGTCGGCCAAGCCTGGACCATCTGTTCGATCGGCTGAAGCGCGCGCGCCAGCAGCACCGACGCGGCGATGATCGCGCCGACCGAAATTTCGGCATTGACGGCAAGCCATGCGCCGACGCCGAGCGCCAGTGACTGCAGGAACATGCGCGCGAATTTGACGAGGCCCGTGTAGCGGGCGGCGGTCAATTGCGTGTTTGCGCTGGCCTCCAGTCCCTCGCGGCGATCGGCGATCTGGCGTGCGACCAGCGCGCGGCGCATCCCGAGCGCGCGGACGATCTCCGCCTTTTCGAACATCGATTCCTGTTTCGTATAGGCCGCCGCCATCGCCCGGTGGCCCGCCGCAGCCGATTTCTTGGTCGCGCGCTCGTTGAGGAGCGCGAGGGTGAGGAGCACGACACCGGCACCGAAGATCAGCAATCCAAGCGCGGGATGAATGATAAACGCGACGACGAAATAGAGCGGTGTCCATGGCAGGTCGAACAAGGCAATCGCAGAAGGGCTGGCGACCGCGCTTCGGAACGTGTCGAAATCGCGCATCGCCTGCGCCGCCGCCGGGTCGGCATTGCCCTTTGCGCGCGCGAGCAGGCGGTCGAGGATCGGCGCCGCGAGCTGGCGGTTGAGCCGTAGCGATGCGCGCAGCATCAGCCGGCTGCGCACCATGTCGAGCGCGCTGAGGCAGGCGATGGCGACCGCGACGATGACGGTGATCCAGAACAAGGTCAGCACGCCGCCCGTTGGAACGACGCGATCATAGACCTGCATCATGTAGATCGTCGGCGCGAGATAGAGGATGTTGACGAGCGCGCTGAACGCGGCGGCGGCCACAAAATGCTGACGGCAGGCGGCAAAAGCCTGTCTGATTTGCGGCGGAACGGCGGAATCGGTTCGCATGACCCTGGTTCTTTCCTGTTCGGTCGAGTCCGGACCGGCCAGAGCCGGCCCGGACCTCCCGGGGGCGCGGGATTTTAGAGGAGGCTCCATTCATAATGGGCCAGCTCGTGGTGCCCGTTCGCTTCGAACCGCGACTTCAGCCACCAAGGTCCCAGGCTGCTGTCGAACCCGTCGCTCCAGCGGTCATGGCTCGGTGCCGACGGGTCGGGTGCCGCACCGGCTCCGCCCTGCTCGACCGGCTGCGGCGACGGGTCGTTCGCTGCCGCCTCGATTTCGGCCGGAGGCGTTCCATTTGCCGCCGAACTCGACCCTGCAGAAGCGAACGCGAACGAGGCCGTTTGCACATTGGCGGCGGAAACACCGTCGAGACGCAGCTCGTTCCCGTCGATCCGAACGAGGGTATCGTTCCCCGACTGGCTGATCACGACGCGCGAAGCGAAGCTCTGCGCCGTGATACCGAGGCCGCTGAGGTCGATGCTGTCGGCACCGAGCTGGAAGTCGGTGATCCGGTCGTCGCCTTCGCTGAAGACGAAAACATCGTCGCCACTGCCGCCGGTCATGACGTCATCGCCGTCGCCGCCGTCGAGCCGGTCGTCGCCCGATCCGCCGCCGAGCACGTCGTCGCCGTCGCCGCCCGCCAGCAGATCGTCACCCGACCCTCCGCCGAGGACATCGTCTCCGTCGCCGCCGGACAGCGTATCGTCGCCCGATCCGCCATTCAGCACGTCGTCGCCGCCGCGGCCGCTGATGACGTCGTCGCCAGATCCGCCTTTCAGCGTATCGCGCCCGGCGGTGCCGGTCTGCGTATCGGCCTGCGACGGCGGTGCCGGCGCGTCATCGTCGTCGTCATGATCGTCGTCGTCATGCCCATGATCATCGTCATGGTCGTCGTCGTCATCGTCGTGCGACGCCCCGGCATTCTGCGCGTTGGCGGTGGTACCAAAGAAGGTCACACTGTGTCCTTCGGTCGCCAGCGTCGTGCTGCCGTCGTCATTGTCGGTCGCCGTATAATCGGCGATCGTCTTGCCTTCGGCGAGCTCGAAGCGGTCCTGCGCGCGCATTTCGCCGATGATCACATCATTGCCGCCGTTCGAGCGGAAGACGATGCGATGCGCCGACTGGAGTGCGCTGATGTCGACCGTGTCGTCGCCCGCACCGCCGTTGATCGTGATGGTGTTCACGTCGAGGCTGGTGGGCGCGAAATTGCCGATCACCTGCACCGTATCGTTGCCATTGTCGGTGTTGACGACGATCTCCTCGATATTGTCGAGTTCGGCGATGATGAAGGCATTCGTCGTGCCGCCGCGCGTGATCACGATTTCCGTATCGGGATTGCGCACCGTCAGCCCGGCCGCATCCGCAGCGGCGCGCGAATAGATGCGGTAGGTTTCGGCGACATTGTTCGCCGTGTTACCGTTGATCACGAACGTATCGACCGTGCCCGCGCCGCCATCGACAATATCGCGGCCGTCGCTGTTGTTATTGCTCGTCGCGTTGGCATTATTGGCGTTCCACACGATCGTGTCGTCGCCGCCACCCGCGAAAACGACGTCGTCGCCAGTGCCCGCATCGAACGTGTTGGCGGCATCGCTGCCGACAAGGATGTTCGCAGCAGTCGTGCCGTCGATCGTGCCCGTCACGTCGCGGACGACAGTGACGGTGGCATTGTCGGTGTCGCCGGGTGCGCCCGTCGCCGTATAGGTGAACGAGCCGCCCGCGGTGCCGGTCGCCGGATCGGTAAAGCTGACCGACGTGGCGTTGTGCGCAAGGCCGTTCAGGCTGTTCGCGCCGCTCACCGCCGTGATGCTGATCGGGCTGTCGGGATCGACGTCGTTCAGCAGCAGCGCCCATTTGGGAATGACGATGCTGGTCGTCCCGCTGATGTTGGTGATGACGCTGTCGTTGTTGGCATTCACATCATCGTCGACTGCGACGACATTGATCGTCGTCGTCGCGACATTGCTGTCGGCGAAGCCGCCGTTGACGGTCACTTCGACGACGCGGTCGACGACACTCGGATTATCAGACGTGTTTTCGAACTCGATCGCCTGGATCGCCGCCTGGTAGTTGGCGATCGTTTCCGTGCCGGTCAGGGTGACGGTGATGCGCCCGGGGACCGATGTATCGACATCGCTGTCGATATTGCCGGGCAGGTTGTTCGGGATGACGAACTGATCGCCCGCCTGCGCATTGGTCAGTACGATGCGCGCCGATACCAGCTGGCCGTCGGTTTCGACGATGAACGGGCCGCGCGCGATCGCAACCTCGCCCGCGTCCTCCGTGAAGGTCGTTTCATAATCCTGCACCGGCGACGTGGCGAAATCGATCGTGACATTGTCGATGCTCACCTGCTCGTTCGCCGCGCTGATCGCGCTGGCAACGAAGCGGATCGCCGCATTTGCCGTGAACGGCCCCGTCAGCGGATGCTCATAATCCTGGTTGCCGCCATTACCGGTGATCGTCCGCAGCAGGGTGAAGTTGACGCCGTCGGCGGCAAACCACACCTCCACATTCTCGCCGGCATCCAGATTGTCCGGGTTCGCCGAAAAGCTGAGCGTCGCGGTGACCGCGCCCGCCAGATCGACGGTGCGGGTGATCTCCGCACCGTCGCCATTGTGAAAGCGCAGCACATTGCTGTTGCCTTCGTCGATGCGGATCTGGCCGCTCGTGACGCCGCCCGAATCATTGGTTTCGACCCAGTCGGGAACCCAGTTCGTCGTCCCGTGCGAATTGCCCAACGTGGCTTGGGTGAACTCGTCCTGATATTCCCCCGGCGTCGTCTGCAGCGCCAGCGTCGGCCCCCTCAGGTCGACGACGCGGTCCGTGAACTTGAGCTGCTCGATGTTGAACAGCCGGTCGGTGCCGTCGGACAGCGGCCGGTTCGCGACTTCTTCCGGCAGATCGTCGTCGCCGCCATCGTCGTCGAAGCCGGTGTGATCGACCGTGACACTGCCGTCGGCGTTGCGGGTGATCGTGTAGTTGGCGAACACGTCGGTGTAGACCGCCGTGTCGACATCGCTGTTGTCCGCATCGCCGTCGAGGAGCTCGCGGACGATCGACAGTTGGCCGGGATTGATTTCACCGGCGACCATGCGCGCGGCGATTTCGGTCATGCTGTCGACGCTGAACGCCGCCCAAGTATCGGTCGGACGGGGCGTGACGAGGATACGGACGTTCAGCCAGCGATCGCCATCGATGATGTCGTTGCCGGCAAGGCCCTTGATCGTATCGCTGCCGCCGCCGCCGAGCAGGATGTCGCCCGCCTGCGATGTGCTGAAGATGATGCGTTCCTGCACGCCATTTTCGTCGAGCACCGGAACCGTCTGTCCGTTGACCACCTTGGTCACCGGGATGCCGGCACCGAGATGCGCGACCAGCACGTCGAGCCCGTCGATCAGATCGACATTCTTCGCGAGCAGATCGTTCGAGTAGGAGTCGAGTGGCGAGTCCGGTCCCGGGATCGCAGCGGTGTTCTGCAATTCGCCGCGCGCATTGGTGCTGCGGCTGCGCCCCGTCAGCGTGTCGTCGTGAATCCAGCCCGACAGCCCTTCGACCAGGTCGAAGCGGTCGCGTAGGATGAACGCCTCCTGCGTCTCGAAGATGGGGATGCCGAGGTCCGAATTGGCGGCCGTGCTGTCGCCCTTGTGGATGCCCCAGTCGAAGCCCGCCTGCCCGTTCGAGCGCTGGATGCCCTCGTTATTCTGGAACATGATGTCGTCGCCGGATTCGGCGTCATAGTCGGTGTCGCCGCTGCCGCCGTTCAGGACATCGTGGCCGATGATCGACGAGTTGAAGAACAGCTCCGAATTTTCGCCCGACAGCGTGTCGAAACGCTGGCCGCCCTCGATCCAGTCATTGCCTTCGTTGCCGAGCAGGAAGTCGCCGCCCGAGCCGCCGAGGATGAAGTCGTCGCCGGTGCCACCAAAGGCTTCCTTGCCGTCGGGGCCGGTGATGATGAAGTCATTGCCCTGGTTGCCGAACAGCAGCGACAGACCCGAACCGCCATGGATGACGTCATTGCCTTCATTGCCGTGCAGGAAGTCGGCCTCGCCGATGTCGGTGCCGGCGTTGGTGATGATGTCGTCGCCCTCGCCGCCGAACACCTTGTCGACGCCATAGCCGGCTTCGATCCGGTCGTTGCCGCCCTTGCCCCAGATGGCATCGTCGCCGCCGCCCGAGACGATGACATCGTCATTCTCGGTGCCGCCGATGACAAAATGCTCGTTGCTGTTGACGCGGATATATTCCGCGATGCCGTCATTATTGGCATCGATACGCTCGACGAGGCTGGAGAAGCCGCCGAGGAACGGATCGTCCGACACCGGATCGGCGCCCAATTGCTTGCTGATATCCATTTCGAGCTGCGGCATCTCGAACGCCGAGAAGAGATTGCCCGGCAGCGCGGTCGAATGATCGTCACCGAGGTCGGTGTTGCGCATCACCAGTTCGGCAAAGGTGTTGTTTTCCAGCTCGTTGAGCAGGTTGAGCCCCTGCGTGCGCGACAGGTAATAGAAGCGGTCGGCGTCCTGCAGATTTTCCATCGTCATCTGGAAGACGAAGCTGAAGGTCGAACCGAGCATACCGCCGAACGCCATCTTCTTTTCGGCGAGGCCGCCGATCCAGAAGTCGATGTCGTTGAGGCCGCCGAGCTTCGGATCATTGGCATAGGCGCCCTCGGCATTGAGGAAGTCGAGCCGGTCCGCCGGCGCGCCCGCGCCGCCGAGGACGAGAAGGGTCGCCGCTTCGCGCAGCTCTTCCACCGTCTTCGGGTTGGCGGCGGTGTTGAGCACCGATTCATGCGTGCCATAGGCCGCGATGAAATTGATGATCGACGCCGGATTTTTGAGGTTGAGCGCGAAATCGGCCCAGCTTTCATAGGGCTTCAGCAGCGTATCGCCGGTTGCGTCGAAAAAGCGTTCGCGTGCGGTCTGGAGCGACGGCATGCCGACATCGCGGCCGCGCGCGAGGTTGATCGTCGCGAGGTCGAGCGGGATACCGAGCAGCTGGTTGCGCAGCACGTCGGTGACGAATTCGTCGATTTCGCTACCAACCTGGCGGCTCATGCCGCGAATGATCGCGCCCGACGCCTGTTCGGCGGAGCCGAGCGAGTCGTACATCACCGGGTTGAGGAAACCGTCGAACAAGGTGATGTCGTTCTGAACGGGATTGCCGTCTTCATCCATCTCGATGACCGCGATATCCTGCCGCAGCATCGAATGGCCGAAACGGTAGACGACGTGCGCGAATTCGGCGGCGATGCTGGGATTGATGTCGGCCGAAGGCTCGAACACGAAGGCGTCGATGTCGGGCTGCATCATGCGGCCGAATTCTTCGAACACCAGATGCTGATATTCCATCTCGTTGGTGAAGCGGCCGACCTGGAACAGGCGTTCACCGTCCCATACCAGCGATTCCGACAGCGCCGCGATCGCGGCGGGATTGCCGCTCGTCAGCGTGGCGAATTGCGCATCGGTCAGGTCGGTCAGCAGCCATTCGTTGATGAAGGCGCGGTCCATCGACGCAAGCGTCACATCCTTGGTGTGTTCGACGATGCGGTTATGTTCGGCGTGGAACACCTGGTGGACCGCGGTCAGTGCGATATTCTCGTTCGCGCGGCCATCGCCCGCGATGAAGTGGCGGTCGAGCAGCTCGTTATCATAGGCCGTCGGGCCACGCTGGCCCTGCGGTCCGGGCGTGCCGTCGGCATTGGCATAGCCAAGCGCCGAGTCGCCGTCCTGCATCAGCACGCCGCCCGTGACGATCGGCACTGCGGCATGCGCGATGTCGTCGAGGAAAGCATGACCGGTCAGCACGACGCCTTGGGCGCTGACGGGCGCGGCGGGATTGCCTTCGCGCAGAACGTCGTCGGCGGTGCCGAGCTGGCCGTCGGCACCCATACCGACGACGAGCTGCGGATAGCCGTTCGCGCCGGGAATGAAATTGCCATAGGGATCGGTCGCGATCAGCGGGATATTGCCGACATTGAGGTCGGTGAGTTCGATCCCGAGCACGGTGCGCGCCTGCGCCTTGATATCGGCCCAGGTCGCAAGGCCGCCGTTGCTGCCCTCGAGCAGCAGGCCGCTCGAAACCGGCTTGCCGTCAGGCCCCGGGATATATTCGCGCATGAAGACCTGCTTCGATGCGGAGGAGGCATAGGTCTGGTTCTGGTCGACCCAGGGCGTGGTCAGATTCTTCGGCCCCGGACCGTCGTCGGCAGTGCCGAGGATGCCGTCGGCGCCGGCATTCACCGTCACGCGGGTGAGCGGTATATAATTCTGGCCGCCCGGAACATAGAGCGGATCGTCAGGCGACAACGGCACGTAGACCGTACCGTTGCCGCCCTTCGCGACCAGATCGAGGCCGTGATCGAAGAATTGTCCAAAGATCGTCATCCAGCCGTTGAACGGCGAGGACAGTCCTTCGTCGGGCGATACGTTGGGCAGATAGACGGTGTTGCCGTCCATCTCGACACCATGCTCGGCGAGCGCCGCGTCGAGCGCCGCACTGGCGGCTTCGTCGGCACCGGCAGCGGCTTGCGCATCGGCGAGTGCGGTTTCGGCACCGGCGAGCGCCGCCTGCGCCACCAGAAGCGCGGCGGCAGCATCGGCAGCGGCGGCAGCCGACGCGGTCGAGGTGGCTTCCGCCGCCTCGGCATTGTCCTGCGCCAGCTGATAGGCCGCCTCCGCCGCATTATAGGCGTCTTCGGCCGCGGTGATTTCGGCGGTTTGCTGGTTGTTCGGGATCGCGTCGGCAAGGAGCGCCACATAGGCGGCGAGGCTTACGTCGCGCACCTCCATCGCCGGGGCGACTTCAGCGTCGGCAGCTTCAAAGGCCGCCTGGTCGGTCGCCGCCTGCGCCGCGGCCGCGGCATCGGCGGCCACAGCATCGGCCAGCGCGAGCTGGGCAGCCGCGACGGCGGCATTCAGGCCGCCGAGCGAGCCTTCGGCGGCTGCGGCCGCCGTGACGGCGGCTTCGAGCGCATCGCGCGCCGCGACGATCTGGGTCAGCGCAGCCATCAGCGCCGCACCCGACAGGCCGGCATGCGTCAGCGCCGCGGCAATGGCGGCCGGATTTTTCAGCGTCTGATCGACGATCAGGTTGGAAATGATGCGCGGGTC
>JAESGS010000332.1_pt1 | contig 46541 bp, 45 predicted proteins | sample 9269761 | NCBI WGS metagenome assembly JAESGS01 (sample SAMN15741799, study PRJNA653493) | algae metagenome | isolation source: Cyanosarcina radialis HA8281-LM2 and co-occurring heterotrophs from damp... | place: USA: Makauwahi cave, Hawaii | collected 2011-01-06 | reverse complement strand
TCCAGACGTTCGCAGCGGTCCTCACCGATCAGAACCTTTGCCAGCCCCTCGCACCCGGCCGGAATTTCCGGCTCGATGACCTCCTCGATGCGTTCGAGATGGGCGGCAAAACCCTTGCGCGGACGCGGTGCTCGCTTCGGCTTGTCTTTGGCCGCGCGGTCGAGTTCGCTGCGGATTGCCGATAGGCCGGTTTCGACCTCTTCGAAAGCAAAGGAGACCTGCTCGTCGTTGACCCCGAGGCGGAGCCGCTCAGAGCGCTTGCCATTTTGCGTGCGCTGCAAAACCTTCATGATCAAGGTCAGGTTGGCAATCCGCTCGTTGGCGCTCTTCTCAACCGCCTCCAACCGCGCGATCTCAGCCTCGGCCGCCGTCAGCCGGGCCTCCTTCGCAGCCTGTTCGCGCGCCAGCTCGAGGACCATCGCTTTCAGCGCATCAACGTCGTCCGGCAGGTCGCGAAGGGGCAAATCCATGAGGTCAAATAGAGCACAAGAACAGCCGCTTTCCCAATCATTACAGCAGCATGATTCATCTTGCCGCAGTCCTGATCAGCCCGTCAGCAGCGGCCGCCTGACCTTGGTTGGCCGGATCTTCTTCCAATCCAGACCGGCCAGAAGCGCCATTAATTGCGAATGGTCCAGGCGTATCCGGGCGGCCGATATGCCCGGCCAGCAAAAGCTCTGCTCCTCGAGCGTTTTCGAATAGAGGCAGACGCCGCTGCCATCCCACCAGACGATGCGAACACGGTCCGCCCGCTTCGACCGGAACACATAAAGCGCTCCGTTGAACGGGTCGAGACCGCCATCTCTGACCAGAGCCATCAAGGATGCCGCACCTTTGCGGAAGTCGACCGGCTGGCACGACACGTAAACGACGACGCCGGACGCGATCATGCCTTGCGGACCGCCCGCAGTATCTTCGCCAGGTGATCCGACTCGATATCGCCGGCGACGCGCACCACGACATCACCGATGACGATTTCCACCGTAGAGCTTGCCACCGGCTCAACGCGCGCGAACTTGACCTCCTCCTTCGCGGCTTCCGTCAGGGGCGCAACCAAGCCTGATGACAGTGCCTTGCGCCGCCATCCGTAAAGCTGCGAAGGATCCAATCCCTCAGCACGCGCGATCGCCGAGACATTGGCGCCAGGCAACAACGTCTCGGCGATCAGGCGCTCCTTCTCCTCGTCCGGCCAGTCGCGCGGCTTGCGTCGCGCCCGCACCGGCGCCGCCGTCAAAACCTCGAATGTTCGCGGCTGATTCACACTGTCGCTCATAGGATTCTCCGCATGATTCATGCAGAAAATCCCCGATCAGCGGACCAAATGATACGTGGGGGTCCCTACGCGCTTACTTTGTAAGCCTGGGTGGAGGGTTCGATTCTACTCAAGGCGCAGGATCGCACATCCAGCTCGGAACATTGTTGTAGTTCGCTCGACGTCGACATAAATCTCGATGCGGCATAACTTCAGGTCCCGGCTGAAAGCAGGTCGACCTGTCTTGACAAGAAAACGTGAAAGCTGCCATCGGCCCGTTTGCCATGCAAGGCTCCGTGCGTTCTATTGCGGTGTCTGTGAAGGGGTCTCATAGACAGGGGCTTCAAGAATGAGGCCGTAGTCGTCGCGAAGTTCCCTGTCCACAAGATGGAACCGGTCCAGTTCCAGCGATGTCCAGTGCTCCTTGTCGATATGTTCCAACAAGATAACCTGGAATCCGCCATGATCGTCCATGTCAGTGACGAACTGGTTCAATTCAATCAGGACTTTGTCCAAGCTTCGGATGTCGTCGTTGGGCTTGCCGTCGCTCGAAAAGTACGGTGTGCTGACTTGGTCAAGCACCAGGAATGATGGAACCCAGGGCACCCGCCTTGCCTTGGCGATCTCATGTATCGCAAGAAAATAAGAAACATGCAGATAGAGATAGTTTGACGCACTTCCCACGTCCGGCATCTTTTCGATCGTCGCGAGATCGGGTGAATGAAGGTGGATCAGTTTTTCCTTCTCGTAATAGAACGCAGAGAAATTGTTATAGCCCTTCAGCGGAAGTTTCATGAGCCGCTTGTTGATCAAGCGATTCAGCTCCTGCTTGGCCAACGTGCTTTTCTCCTCGTTCTGATCTACGATCCGTCGCAGTTCGGCGATGGGATCGTCCAAGTCGTCTTGCGCTGTCTGAACAATCCTGTCTTCGCTTTGGCCATAGACCTCGAGTTTTGCTTCAAGGCGGCCTATGTAGCGGTAATAATCGCTTGGATTGTATCGGACCGACTGCTTGGCCTCGATCGAGGAGATTTCATCTCTGAGTTCGCGGATTTTATCGTCGTTCCGAGCGTGAATGGTTCTCACCTCGTCCAAGAATGGGAAGCTCTTGCGGCTACGCAGAGTTGATTTGATGTCTGATAGTTCGCGCTGTAGCCTGGCGATGACTTCATTGGCGAGTTGCGACGGGAAAATGTCGTCGCTCTGCGAATTGAAGGCGTTGACTGGCTTTAGCGAATCTTCGGTTTCTTTCAGGGCGCTGGTGTAGGCAGGCTTGCCATCGATGAACGCTTGCAACTGGCGATTTTTGGCAACCAGGCTAAAAATCTCGCGTTCGATCCTCTCCACTTCACTTTTATGGTCGGTCGGAGTCGCCGGTGCTTGAACCACCGCTCGCAGCGCGGTGAAACGTTCTTCGTAAGTTTCAGGAATTCGCTTAATCACACCGAGCGAATAAGCCTCATTGGTCAGAGACCCAACCTCTTCTGCAAACGCATTTGCGGATTTTGCGTAAGAATCATTCTTTCTTGTTTGAACAGCTTTCCTTCGCTCCAACTCGGTGAGGCGATTGCGCGAAAGTGCGGTGTCCACGTTCTCCGCGCCGATGGCCATTCTGAAGGTGCGTTCGATGGCTTCCTGGTAGCGTCCATCGGCCGGTCGAATATAAAGGTGGTCAGGAGCGACGATCGTGTTTTGATCCTGGTAGCTGTACGCGAGGAAGTTGCGGAACGAAACCTTCGATCCCGCCTGAATGTATCGGCCACCGTACGGCACCCTCAACTCGGTATCGATGCCAAAAGCGCTGCTCAGAACCTTCTTTAGATTATCGATCCTGACGTTTAACGCGGGCACAGACGGAACGAGGCCGTTCTCGCTGAAATACGCTTGATCCGTCGCTCCACTACTCTCAGAAGGGCGTGCTATCACGAGCTCTTTGTCGTCGATGGAAATCTTGATGCCGTACCAGTCGACTTTAGAGTCAATATTGGTTTTCGATATGCCCGTTGTCTCACTTGCAAGCAAGCAGTAATCGATGATGAAGAGGATTGACGATTTACCTTTGCCGGAGTCTCCGGTGATTACATTTACGCGATTGTGCAAAAAATCGAGTGTTCGCTTAATACCATTCTTTTGCCAAAGTATGATGCTGGATATCTGAATGTTGCTCACAACTCGATCCTGAATGTTTGATAGAGGTCAACGCCGGTTTCGTTGAGAATTAGCCCGAGCTTCGGACCGGACGCCATAATATCCCATGCTATATTTCCAATTTGGGTGTCATCCGGAAGAAACAACTTCTTCTTGAGCACCAGACCATCGTTTTCCAGCGCCGCCATGCCCAACTCCTGTGTGAGAAGGATGGTGTTCAAGGAAGTGATGGACAGGTCCTCATATCGCGCGCGTACCGTGATAAACGCGCTTGGATTGGAAATGAGGAGATCCTTGCCGCTCAGCACGACGCTGTTTTTTCTTTTCAGCACCGAGCGCACGGCGCGGTCAAACAGCAAGGGTAAAACCAACATCGCCTTGGCTAGGGACAGCCGGCATCCCGTTGAGTGTTCCAGCGCGCTTTGGATGGCGACCGCGCCGATCAATTCGTTTTGGGAAAAGCGGTTCATTTTTCAAACTTGCTCTTCCAATTTTTGCGCCAACCGATCCGAGGAAGATTGGAGAGCTTGATGTATTTGCCGCAGCTCAAATTACTGGGAAGCTCCACATTGTCAGTCTTCAAGGGCTTGCTCATTGTTTGGTCGTAGCAGCTCTGTGATGCCTGCTGATGCGCCGCCTCATCATCTTCTTTCGTAGTCCGATGAGACTGGTTATGTAGGAGTTGCCAGTCGGAAACAGCCTTATTCTCCAGCCTTAAATTGTCGCTCGAGCTGAACGAGCCGGCGTCGCGAAGATTCTCCATAAATTGCTCCGCCAGCATCATTTCGACGCCGCGATCCACGATTTCCTCTTCGCTTATCCCAATGTCTTTGAGCTGATCAGAAAACCTGCTGCTACTGAAGGAGAGCGTATCGGGCCGTTGATAGCTGTAATAGATGTCCACAAACCGATCAAAATCGGCGGGTTCGGATCTGGCAGACCTTACAATCCTGTCAAACCCCATCCCAGTTCTAAAATCGTCGAACGTAATAACGACCTTTTCGCCTTTCATGATCCGCGAAAATTTCGATTCTTTGAATGCACCGATGACATGCTGTCTGGTGTCTTCCAGGCGTGAATCGGGGATCGAAAGTTGTCGTAGTGCAGACGATATCCTTGCGATAACGGACGAGTTGTCGGAATGAAAATCAAACCGTTCCAATATGAACTTGAGCTCTCTATCACTGGTCTGTGACAGCGACTTTACGTACTTCGCGAGAGGATTTCGCGACGCATCCGGATCTTTTGCTGATTCTGCTGCGGAAATTTCTTGATCCGTATTTCTGATATGATCAAGAATTGCTTGAATGTTATGACGTGCAGCTTTCAACATGCTTACAAAAGCTTGGTTGTTAAGACTTTTGTTGGTGTACAGCTGGAATGCGATTGTCTGGTACGGCGGGAGGTCTGGAACGAGCTTGACCCAGTTGTAGATGGTCTTCCAGAGGTCGAGGTCTCGGTCGGTAATGTTCCCCGTACCGACGGAGTGCTTAACCTGCATTAGCAGGAGATCTTTGATGGATCCGTCGTCCGCGGCGGTTGCAATATGGATGTCGTCGTGGAGCTCAAGTCCTAGTGTTTGTCCGGGCCTTAGCTCGATAAGCTTTTCAGTGTAGACAAAGTCCTGATACTCAAAACCAAGCGATGTTTTGTCTGCTGCGATCTTCTCTGAATAGTTCATGCCGTTTTCACTCGACTGCAGAAATCGTGTTCACCTCTGCTACAAGACAGTTTGAGCGGTATCCATATTGCTTGCTATCAGTGGCGTATATCAGCTTGCCAGCTTCACGCTGGGTGAGCGTATTTCTGGGAATCTTGGTTTTTCTGAAGGAATCTGTCGTGGTTCAGGATTACGCAGATTTCAGCAAGAAGTTGTAGAGGATGTCAATGCGCATGGCTTAAGAAAAGTGGCAATACACGGTGAACGTGTTTGGAGCAGCCTGCCTTCGGGTGCAAATAAGGTGGCTGGAGACAGATTTCGAATTGCCAGACGAGGCGGGGGTGGCAACAGCCATCCGCTCGTCGGCGACCATACACGATAGACGCCGTTTAGCAGTACATGGGCCAAGCGCGGTGTTCCGTGCCGAAGCGGACATACGGGCAAAAGCTCTGCTCGCCGCTTGGCTTGTGGTTAAGCGCTTTGACTGCGTCACTCTTTCATTGCTGCGATCACCGTATCTAAGCTCGGCATCCGCTGGCGGCTTGTTGCTATGATGTTCACGTTCTGGGCCACGAAGATGGTGTAACGGGCTGACCCGGCCCGCCAGGTTTGATGGGCTGGTGGTCGTCCCTCACAATAATGGTGTCGCGGAGTCAGGGTTGGCCTGCTCCATAGCATCACGGAGAAACGACCATGAAGCAGTATGCGGGCATCGACGTATCCCTGGAATACTCGAGTGTGTGCGTGGTGGATGCGGATGGCCGCATCGTCCGGGAAGCAAAGATCCTCAGCGAGCCCGATGCGCTGATCGCCTGGTTTGGCGACCACGGCGCGATGGAGCGCATTGGTCTGGAGGCCGGCCCTTTGTCGCAGTGGCTGCATGCCGGGATGGTGAAAGCAGGTCTTTCCGTTGAGTTGATCGAGACGCGCCATGTGCGTGCAGCCTTCAAGACGATGCCGGTCAAGACCGACAAGAAGGACGCCCGCGGCATTGCGCAGCTGATGCGGCTGGGCTGGTTCCGACCGGTCCATTGCAAATCGCTGGCCGCCCAGGAGGTGCGTGCGCTGCTGACCGCCCGCAAGCTCATTCAGGGCAAGCTGCACGACATCGAGATGAGCATCCGGGGCATCTTGCGCGGCTTCGGCCTCAAGGTGGGGCCGACGACGCGCTGCACTTACGCGGGGCGCATTCGTGGACTGATTGCCGGCCATTCGACCCTGGAAACGATCGCGACGGCGCTGCTGAAGGTGCGCGACGCGCTGGTGCAGGAATTTGCCGGTTTTGAGCGCACGCTGCGCGCCATCGCCCGTCAGGACGACAACGCCCTTCGGTTGATGACGACGCCCGGCGTTGGCGTGCTGGTGGCGCTGACGTTTGTCGCGGCCGTCGATGCACCGGAGCGCTTCCGCTCCTCGCGCGCCGTGGGGCCACACTTCGGATTGACGCCAAGGAAATACCAATCCGGCGAGACCGATCATAGCGGTCGCATCTCGAAGATCGGCGATGGCAGCGTGCGCACCGCGCTCTACGAGGCGGCCCACGTCATTCTGACGCGTCCGGTCAAAGGCTCCGATCTGAAGGGCTGGGCGTTGGCCGTCGCTAGACGGGCCGGTCCCAAAAAGGCGCGCGTGGCGTTGGCCCGCAAGTTGGCGGTGGTGTTGCATTGCATGCTCAGGGACGGAACCAGCTTCATTGCTCGTAAGGTAGACCCAGCCCTGGCGGCTTGATCGAAGGAGACGGCAAGACAGATTTTCGGACGGGCACGACTATCCGCCCTCCGCAGCAAGGTCCCTTCGCCGGGACGATGGATGGGTTAGGCCGCTATGCGATCAGCAGCACGCGATGACTGCGCCTTCAAAGATTGGCCAGCCGGTCCTTGGCAGACACCATAGAGCAGCGGCAAAGCTCCGACTGCGGACAGAAGCAAGCACTCGGCGAGGGATTGAGCGCCAAGGGATTGACGCAACGCCCGTTACAGAAGATCGCATAATGTATCATCGGGAGCCGCGTGCAGCGAGACCAAGCCATCGCGGGTCCCGTATCGCTAATGTACGTCAGCCGTCCGGTTCTGCCGCACAATTCGCAATCGCTGAAGGTTCGAGGCGACTAGATAGCATCCCCGTGAGGTGTGCGCGCTTTTGCCCCGAACCTCCCAGTCGTATCAGCCGTTCAGCGCGTCCTTGAGAGCTTTGGCCGGCGCGAAGGTCAACTTCTTCGCAGCAGCAACCTTGATGGTTGCACCGGTTGCCGGATTGCGCGCCTCGCGCTCAGGCGTGTCCTTAACCTTGAACTTGCCAAAGCCCGGTATTGACGTTTCGGCACCTGATGTAGCGGCGGCGGTGACGGCGGCAAAGACCGCCTCGACAACTGCCTTGCTCTGAACTTTGGTCAGGCCGTGCTCGCTCGCGATCTTCTCTGCAATTTCATTCGTTGTTGTCATTGTTTTCCCCTCATGATGACGGGGGAAGTCTCGCCCGACAAAATCCCCTTTGTCATCTGGCGTCTGAGCAAGGGGGAGCGAAACGGCGACGATTTCCACAACGCAATCGGCACTTCTCGTCGAAGTTGGCTCCGTAGCCCGTGAGTGCCCGTTCGATATTCAGATGTGTCTGGTCATCTCATGCAGCAGGGTATTGCCCGCCAATTAGAATGACGCGCGTTGAGTAATGTCGAATTGCCATCCACCACGAGCCACAGCTCGTTGCCTAACGACTGAACCGTGAGGGGTTTGCGTTTCTCCTGATTGCCTTTTGCCGCGGCCACCATGTGGCGGTTGGCATTAACGATGCCTCTTTCGCGCGCACGCGCGTTGACCAACTGCTCGAGCGGAACAAGGAGATGTGGTTCGTTCAGATCGAAGTAAAGCGAAGGGTCATCCGGAAGTCGCACGAGCGTCGCGGCGATTTCCTGATTGAACTCGATCTCCACAACAGCGCCGTCGGGCCGGAGAGCGGAATACCTTAGCGAAATTTCTTCAGCTTTCATGCAATGCCTCTCGGAAATGCCTGGCTCTAGCCACGGGAAGTCTCGTGCCAGAAAGAAAGGCCCCGCCGGTAGGCGGGGCGAGTATCGCACCCAAATGGCTCACTGGCGCGGGGAGTATTGCAGTCCAACAGAAACGGCTCATGTACGCTAAGCGCATAGCTCAGTGGATAGAAGGTCTGTTTCCTCGATTCCGGTACGCCCTTGAATAAAAACCTTGCCGCAAGCGTTGCAGCGTGAACGCGCGGCCGGCGCCGTCGACGATGGCATCATTCACCAACGCAGAGATGACGTCGCGACAAGAGGTTGTTGACTCTGCTTTGCGCGCAACGGAAAAAGCTGATGGGTTTAAGAGGGAAAACACTGATGGCAGACGAGAGCAATACCGAAATCGTGGAAACCGCGCCGGCGGCGGAAGTCGCTCCGCCTAAGAAGCGTCGAGGGCCGCGGCCCAAGAATGTCGTTGCGGACGCGACCGCTGAACCACCGGCAGCCGCCCAGCCGGCGAGGGGGCGGAAGAAACGTGCGGACAAGTCTGCGGACGGGAACGTCTCGGTAGCGGCGCCGGCCGTAGCCAAGACCAAGGCAACCAAGGCGGCCAAGGTTGCTACGAAAACCCGTGGGGCAAAGCAGCCGACGGCGACAACGGCTTCAACTCCCGTCCTCGACGGCATTGCAGATCTTCTCCAACTTGAAGAAGAGAACGCGCGTTTGCGCAAGGCGCTTGCCGAAAAACTGCGGGCCGAGAATGCCGAACTGCGCAAGCGGTTGGGCCACTGATCAATCAGTGCAGGGCCGCTCGGAAAGCCTGATTGGCCCTGTCATCGCATTCTGGCTGCAGCTTCTTTGAGGGCTGCGGCCAATGCTGGTCCCATTTGATCGGGTTGGCCACTATGAAAACACCATGGAAGTATCTGGTCGAGCTGGCGTCCCGGGGACGAACGGTCAAGGCGGCGGATAATCCTCCTGAAACCGAGGCCGAGGACCCGGCAGACGAAGTTGCCGATCCGATTGTGGAAGCCTTGCGCAAGGAGGAAAGCAGGCTCGACGCTCCGAGCAGCGACAACGCAGTTGTTGCGGCTGACGAAGACGACAGGACGCCTCTATTACAGTCGAGCAGGCAACGGCCGACCCTCAGGGGGTCCTTCCAGAACCCGTCGGGCCACCACAGCCAGCAGCGACGAAAAGGCGGAGGCCCAGCCGGAAAACAGCCGTCGATGTTGCAGTGTCGAAGGTCGCCAAGTATGGAAATGGCCGTTCCGGTGCCCCACAGCCGCCTATGACTTTCGTCAATGAGATGGCCACACTGGACGAGGACATCCGGCAGCTAAGACGCCAGCTTGCAGAAAAGCTGCGGCTGCAGAATACGCAGCTGAAGAAAATGCTTGGGCGATATGACACGCCGTAAACCGTTCTCGCACCCTTAGACGTTGGAGCCGCATGAAACCGCAGCAACGAAAGTTTATCGTCGAAGTCAAATCGCCTCGCCGGCGGTCGACGACCAGCCAGTCTTCAATATGGGGCGATACAGATCTCAAAGCCATTGTGCGCGCGGCGGAGACGGATGCGCCGCATCTGTTTGAACCGGCTCAGCCCATGGAGCTGCCTTCTCCTCAGACCACTGCAGCGGTTTTGCTAAACGAGGGTGCCGTAATCGAGGCCAGTGTCCCGATCGCAGATCTGGCGGCTCCAACAGAAGGCGCGCGTGGTACTGAAGATGCTGCCAGTTCTGCTCCGGTCTTGCCGTTGGAAGTGGATCGCCCGAAGGCTGTCCCACCACAAAAGAAGCGGAATCGCCAAGGCTTGGTGCGCAGAGGTCGTCGTATTGGCAGCCGGACGGTTATCGCTACGCCCGAAGCAAGTGGCGACCTTGCCGCGCTCGATGAAGAGAACCGCCGTCTGAAAGGCCTACTCGCGCAACGGCTTCGCCAGGAAAACACTATCCTTAAAAAAATGCTTGAGCGGTTCGAAACCAACTGAGTGGCGGCTTGAAGCCGTCGCGCACCCCGCATGGCAAGTTGAAAGCGGATGGAAACTGTCTCGAACGGTTGCTCCGCTTTGATCGCGGCAGTCCTCAGGGTACAACCGGATTGACAGGTTCGGGTCGGGCTTGCTTACGCGAAAAAGAAGGCCCGCCGAAGCGGGCCCAATGCGAAATACGTGCTCTACTGATGCTTCACCAGCGCGTCGATCAAGCCTATTTGCGAACGAACACCCCTGCGGTATTCGCTGATCAGGAGCTTGGCTTCCTCCGTCGCGTCCTTTCGGCAGATCTTCTGATCGTGGCACCATGCGTCGAGAACGCTTTGCAGCAAAGAAATATCATTCGGTGGAATGCTGTCTTCATCCAGGTTCATTTGTTGCCTCCCAAAACGACAAATGTTGCCTCGACTGATGCCGTCGTCCGGTATCTCTAGCCATGATACAGGGCAAGCCGCCGTCCCAAAGTAAACGCTTTGTGAGCGGGATTTCTTAGATCATAAACGCTCTTTGGAGGGGACTTTTCCAAGGCATGTCGATGTGGCTTTGAACAAACTGCTTTCCCGCCGGGCACGGACATATCGACCAGGCCTTCTTGCCAGGCTGTTTCCATCTGGGAAATGGAAGCTGATCGTCGATCCTCGAAAAACGGAGGCTGTGCGGGTCATCCAGGGTGACGATTTTGACGTCGCATGTCTCGATATCGTGTCGGTATCGATCAGCAAGGCGCTGCTCTGGCACAATGTCGAGATCCGATCACACGGCAGAAGCGTTCAACTACCGGGGCTGTCGGGTGAAGCCGCCGTGCAATTGGCCGCTGACATCCGTGCATTCGTCAACATCCATCTCATTGCACTCATCAGCGCCGAAAAGGACCGTTGGCACGAAGTCGATCTAACGCTTCGTCAGATCGTCGAGGGCAATAACCAATACCTTGCCCAGTCCGATGTCGCCCGAGTGATCGCAAGCGTCACCGGCAACGCTGCAGCTGCCCTTTCTCACCCGCTTCTGGATCCACTGTTGATGCCGTCCAGTCTCAAAGGCTCCTTGCCGGCGTCATTCACTATTCTGACCGACGCCAACGCTCGTCACGCCTATAACGAGGCCTTCGTCAGAACTGAGCTCGTCAAGTTTCGAGCGTTCTTTGACGATCTCGACGGTCGGTCTTTTTCAGACCAACAACGCGAGGCCTGTATTCGCCTGGAGGACAACAATCTTCTTGTGGCGTCGGCCGGATCCGGAAAATCGGCGACCATGGTCGGCAAGGTCGCCTATACCTTGGAAAAGCAGCTCTACCGTCCAGAAGAGATCTTGCTACTCGCCTTCAACAAGAGCGCGGCCGATGAGCTGAAGACCAGAATTGCACGACAGCTGCAGGTCGAAGACGGCGAGCTTCAGTGTCGCGTCACGACATTTCACGCTTTGGGTCGGGGCATCATCGAAGAGGTCAAAGCGCGTCCACCCCAGCTCGCCAATTGGGTGGATCATCCAAGCGGCGAAACCAAAGTGATCGAAACGATCATCAAGGACCTCGTTGAGACCGATCCGGAGTTTGCCCGTTTATGGGCCGATCTGCTCGTGGTGCATCCGAAAGCGGACATCCCTGCGGAGGTTTTCGATGCCGACGTGGATTTCCGCCGCTATGTATCGGACCGCGTCAAAGGGGGGTCGGCCACGATCGGCTCGCATGCCGGGGTCATCGTCAAATCGCTGCAGGAACAGAAGATCGCGAACTGGTTATGGTTGCACTCCGTCGCATTCACATATGAGAGGCAAATCGAGGTCAAGGATGCTGACGGCGCGCTACGGCACTTGCATCCCGATTTTTACTATCCGCTGACCGGCACCATCCATGAACATTTTGCGCTCGATGCCGACGGAACCTCACCATTTGCGAACTATGTTCAGCACGCCGAGAGCAAACGGCAGGCGTATCGACGATATGGGATTGATTTCTTCGAGACCACCTCTGCGCAAGCCAGCAGCGAAACGCTTTTTGGTGTCCTCGAGGCCGAGTTGGTGCGGCGAAAAGTTCCCCTGGAGCGTAAGAGCTATACTGAATTAGCGAAGGTGCTCGAGCCGGTGGTGATCAAGCACTATCACAAGCTCATAGCCACCTGCATCAAACATATCCGGGCGAGCCATTTCACGCTCGACATGCTCTTGGAGCGTGCCAAAGCCCTGCACGATAAGGAGCGGGCAAAGCTCTACGCGCGCGTCGTGTGGAGGATCACGCAAGAATACTCCCGTAAGCTGGAAGAAGCACAGTGCATCGATTTCGACTCGATGATCGCTGACGCCGTGCGGCTGGTACAGGGCGGACAATATCAAAGTCCGTACTCGCTCATCCTCGTCGACGAGTTTCAGGACATTTCCGAGCCGCGCGCCAATCTCATCAAGGCGCTCAGGCAGCGGAAGGCATTCAGCAAGCTGTTCGCGGTTGGCGACGACTGGCAGTCTATTTATCGCTTTGCCGGATCTGACATCACCATCTTCACGCAGTTCGAGGCGAATTTCGGAGCGAGCTGGCGGGGGCGTCTTGAGCAGACCTATCGCTGTAACCAGTTCATTGCCGAAACGGCGGCAAAATTCGTCCAGCGCAATCCGGAGCAGATCACAAAGTCAGTGCGTTCCACACGGCCTGCGGTTCCGCGTTCGATCAGGGTCGTTCCCATAGACGACAACGCGGGGCGGCCGGACTTCTCGATGGCTTGTCACCGACTTCTCGAACGACTCGACCAGTTCCTGGAGACAATTGCTGACGACCGGCGGGATGGATCAAGTTCCAAGTTCAAAGTGCTTGTGCTCTGGCGCTACAACAGCGTCGATCCGTTCGAGAGGCGGCTGCCCACGTTCGCGAACATCGATGTTTGCGGACTGTCTTTTCATCGGGCGAAAGGGCTCGAAGCGGATTACACGATCCTGCTTGACGTGAGCGAGGGCAATTACGGCGTGCCAAGTCGGATTGAGGACGATGAACTCCTCAATCTGGTCATTCCCCGACCAGAGACGTTCGCCTATGCTGAAGAACGGCGCCTTTTCTACGTCGCGCTCACTCGTGCCAGTCGCGGCGTGTATCTGATCACCAACAGTCGTGAACCATCACGATATATCCGGGAGCTTTGTGAGATCGCCGGCGACGAGATTCGTTTCGAGACAATCGAAGGTACGGCCTTGCGCCAATGTCCCATTTGCCTTGTTGGCCAGATCGTTGAGAAGCAAAACCGGGATGGCACTGTCTTCTGCGGATGCAATCAGTTTCCTGATTGCAAACATAAAGAAGGTGCTGGCGGGCGTTCGCCGCCGCGACTGCGAAGGAAGCGCTGAGACAGTTGCCCGCAACTGGTTCCTTCGGCAGATTCGTCATCGTACTATGCCATGGCCGGCTTGAAGCGCCGTCACGACTTGTTCAATCGCACGCCAGGACCACCGCTGCCCGCGTAATCGCCATCAAAGAAGCTTATGCCGGCGTGTTCGAAGACGGAACGAATGTCGGCGATGGTGCGCGGTTTGAGCTCTTCACCCCGTTCGAAGCGAACGATGGTGTTGGTGGAGACCGTCGCCGCTTCAGCCAGCTCCTTGACGCTCATTTGAAGAGCAATTCGAGCCATTCTGCATTGCACCGGCAACAATATCGCCTCTCCATATCGATTTCGCCTTGACGTGGCGAATTTTGCAGCCTATTTACAACCTCGGAGCGTAGTGTGGCTCCCGGTGATTCTATCCGGACTATAGCGACCTAATGGTGCGCGCGCGAGCGTGCGGCCGATCGCGTGTTGTGTGCGTGTTTCGCAACGTAAGGGTTCGCTGGAGCACCGGAACAATTCTGTTGTCGGTAGGTGTGGAGCACGGCATGGAACTACGCCAGCTTTCCTATTTCGTAGCGGTGGCCGAAGAGCTCCACTTCAATCGTGCCGCGGCGCGGATGTGCATCGCCCAGCCGGCGTTGAGTGCGCATATCCAGGCGCTCGAGAAGGAACTCGGCGTCCGGTTGCTCGAACGATCAACGCGTAGAGTCTCACTGACGGGGGCAGGGGAAGTGTTCTACGATCGGGCGGTCCGGATCATCGGCGATGTCGGATTGTCGGCCGAAATGGCGCGCTCGGTAGCCGGCAAGGCGGCGCGAACGATCAAGATCGGAACCGTGTATCCGGCGACCATCGGCGTGCTGCCGGGCTTTCTTGCTCGCATCGGCCGGAAGTTTCCCGATGTGGCGCTGCATGTGACAAGTGGCTCGACCAGCGATATCATCCGTTCCATCGAGAACGGCCAGATCAATCTCGGCTTCATCCGTCCGGTCGAGAACATCGGCTCCTTGCGCTTCTTCTCGATCGCGCATGAGCGCTATCTGCTGGCGGTCGAAAAGACGAGCGCACTTGCGCTTCGTAGCGAGATCGACATCGAGGATCTGAGGGGAGAGAAGATCATCGCCTTTTCCCGACAAAACCTTTCCTATTCGGAGCGCTACTTCTCCGAGATGTTCGAGACCCATGGGCTGACCGGCAACATCGCGTACAGCTGTGATGATACCTTCTCGCTGGTGTCGCTTGTCTCCGCTGGCCTTGGCATTGGCTTTGCGCCGGAATGGACGAAGGACCTGCCGAACCGCAACTTCGAGCTCAGACCCGTGCGCGGAGTCGATTTGAAGATCGGCCTTGGGGTTGCCTGGAACAAGGACGACCCGACGGGCGCGAGGGACGATGTTATCGATATCGCCCGGTCGTTGGCCCGGCCAGGAAGGTGAGGGAGCCCGGTCCTCTCCGAGAATTCGGACACCCACAAAATGATTGAGCCTCCGCAGGGGGCGGAGGCTCAATCGAGGCGCGCTTCTCTTGAAATTGCGGAACTGCGCGGCAATAAAACCAGCACGAATCTCTTCTCTTGCGGGTGCTTTTCGGTTGCGCAATTAAAGGTTAGTCGTGCGAGCAAACGCACCCATCATCACGACACGGGCCGCAACATCCTTCGCACCTTTTGTGAGACTTCGTCGAGTGTCGCCATCACCCGGTTCACCAGGGAGAACATGGCAGCCCGCGTTGGCCCATATCGGATGGCGTCATACTCTCTGGTGGAGGAGAGGGTTGCCAAGTGCGCCGCCGTGCGTTTGCGCAGCGCGAGCCCAGCATCAATGGCTAACCTGGACCGTTCCCCAAGATCGTGTTGAAAGCCGCGGATCATTTTGTGGTCGAGGCCTTTGGCTAGCAGGAGCGCATCCAGGTAGAGTTCAACCGAATGCAGAGCCAGAAGGCGGACCGGAAGATGCGCCGGTTTTGGTGAGGTGCCACAAAGCTTCACGGCCGCGTCTCTATACTGCGCTGCCAGAGCCAATGTGTCGCGAACGCTTGGCTCTTGACCCGGATACGCGGGGTGCATCGAGATCGCCCTCCTAGGCTAGTCGGATTTCTGATGACGTTTGTTGGTGACGTGTCGGGAGTGACCGAGAAGGCAGCGTTCTCAGCCCCGGTCACTGATGCGCATGAGATCCTTCAACAGTCTGCGTAGCTCCGGCCACGGCGTAAGGTCGAGCTCCAGACCCGGATCGCACATGACAATCAGGCAATGAAGCTTTGCCGTGACTTCGAGCAGCGAGGAGGGGGCGGTGATCCGCATCACGCGCCCGGCTATGCCCGCTTGATGTGCGAGCGCCTGTTCTCGGGTGACGGCATCGCTGTATCCGAGACGCTGATCCGTTTCTCTCCATTGCTTCCGACGCCGGCGAAACTCAGCCCGTGCCTCAGACAGTTGCTCGGCATCCAGCTCAGTGGTCAGTCGATTGATGTCGACAAAAGAGCGAACCGAGGTAAGCCGATCGGTCCCAGGTATCTGTATCTCGACAGCCGGCGTGCCGCCGGTCGCATTCAGGAGTTCGGTTTCAAGCTTTTGTCTGAGGTGCGTCGCCCGCAGGCGCTGCTGATGATACGCGTACCATCGCGGCCACATCTCTCTGACAGGTGTTGGACCACTCTCTCTCGTCAGGACGCGGGCTTCATCGATGCGTGGGCTCAGCCAACGTGCGGCGACTGGGAGAAGGTTTCGACGGTCGATGAGACGCGGTAGGCGTTCGGTGGCGCCGTTTTGGGGATTATCTTTTCCACGCTATTCTCAGAATCAGCCATGATCCGAGCCCCGATAGCTTGATTTTGGTTTGGGCCGACTATGGTGCGTCTACCAAGGGCCGCGAGTTAATTCGTAACAAGGATACGATATCTGCCTATGCCGACTTCTTCAAGAAAAAATCGTATCGGTGTTACGAAATGACCCCTGTCCAGTGCAAGATGGCACGTGTGGCGCTCGGCTGGGGTATAAGGGATTTGGCAAAACATGCCGGCGTTTCGCCCGACACCGTAGCCAGACTAGAGCGAGGTGAGCGCCTTCGGGACGCAACTATTGAGGCTATCCAAGCTCCATTTGAAAAAGCTGGACTGGAGTTCATCCCGGAAAATGGTGGCGGCGTCGGTGTGCGTTTTTCCAAGCCAAAAGGATCTGACCTGACAGACGGTTGAGGTTTCCTCGGTTCTTACCTCCGAGATCAAGGCAGCCTTGATCGAGAGGACCTTGTACGCGCCTGGACGCTTCCTATCTCAGTGCCCATCCTCGACATGGAGCCCCGAGATGGACCAGGTGGCAACGAACGCAGTTTCAGATCACGAGATCGAAATCGTTCCGCCCACGCGCAACAAACGAGACGCGCAGGCGACGGCGGTCTGCCTCTGTTGTCGAAAGCAGCGGCTGACCTCACGAATGGACGGCGACGGTTGCGGCATTTGTGAGGAGTGCCTCGCGTCCTGACGAGGGATCGACTGGGATGGTGGGTTGCGCTCTCAGGCTGCCCTGACGTTTTCGGCCCTCGATTTTCCGGTCTTTCGGTCTTGTCCAATGTCGTAGCTGACCTTTTGGCCTTCGCGAAGCGGACTTGCGCCATCGACTGCGGACACATGAACGAACACGTCGGTTCCACCGTTCTCCGGTGAGATGAAACCGTAACCTTTGTCTTGATTGAAAAACTTTACCGTACCGATCGCCATCATCATCCTCGTTGGCTCTAGGGTCTGCGCAATGCCGCGGAGCCTATTCAACGCATTCGCCTCCCGCAATCATGCAAATGGGTGAAGTTTGCGGCCAGTTAGCGCGCAGTCGAGTCCCTTTCTGTCAGGGACAACCGGGATCCCGTCAGTCGCATCGCTCGCATAGAGGGCGCTCATCTTTTGATGGTGCGGCTGATGCCGAAAGATTTGACATGAAGGGGAGGGGGCCGAACCTTAAGGCGGGTGTTTTCCTGGCGCAGCGCTGCATTCTCTGCGGAGAGTTCCCTGACCTCACTGACCAGGCCCGTCACAAGTGAACGCAACGCGTTCAGCGACAGCGTGCTCGGGGGAGGGGAGGCGCTTCTTCGGCATGACCGAAGCGATCTGATTTGCGCCCAAGGCGGAAGCCTTGACCCATCGCCGACGGCTCATATCGCCCGCTTATGCACAGGTCTTACAGAGCGGCGTGAAAGGGACGCCACCAAATCTGCCCCGGGTACTAACCGGGGGAGGGCGGAGCTGCTGGGTCTACCCCTCATCGACGATCATCTGGGTCAGGTCCGGCGACCAATCAGCGAAAGCGGCACTTGCATGGCCTGTGGCTTCCCTCATGCCGCAATCTGACATGCCACCCACTTCTGGTTTCGAGTTTCAATCAGTCGCCAGGTAGATTTCAAATCGTCACTCCTTGACTTTCAATTGGTCATCGCCGTAGTTTCAAACAGTCATCAAAGGAAGGAAGCTGTGGCGCCGGCGTGCTGCCGACTTCCGGTCGTCGAGTGGAGAGTTTGCGTTGCTTCCGATTATGTGAAGTCCCGCAGAGCTCAGGAGAGGAACTTGGCCAGTTGACCCGCGTCTCAATTGGGGCGGGAAGCTGACTTTCCGCTGCTAAGACGGTCATTGCAAAAAGCAGACATCCGAAGCGCCGGTGCGGAGGTCTGGGAGCAGCCTATACCCAAAACTCTCCGAACGCTGTGATGTATGATGTCTGCCCGCCGCACACGACCTATGGCACGTGTTGCATTATGATTTGCGTGTGCAGCATCGGCGCTTCGCCTCCGAAGTAAGTCTCCAGCAGCGGCAGAAAATCCTCCGAAAGGTAGAAATCTGTCAGCGCGCGGTCTGCCAGCAGGCGAAAGTCGGCGTCGTCGCGACGCAACGCGATCGCATAAGGTTCATGTGTGATCAGGCGATCGCCGACCTCGAGCGAGGTTGGATCGCGCGCCCGTTTGACCAGGCTGATCAGCAGCGCCTGATCAGCGATATAGGCATCGATTGTGCGGTCCTCCAGCGCCTTGAGCCCGTCCTCATGGGTGTTGAAATCGGCGAGCCTTGTCTTCGATTCTTGGAGTGCGAGTGCCTTGCGAAGCGTCGCCGCCGTCGTCGTGTTTGCGCGCATCCCGATGACGTTCGTGGCAGCGCGGTCGCTGACGACGTGAACGGCCGGTCCGGTGAGAAAGAGCGCCTGCAGGTAGTTGGGCGAATCCTTGCGCAGCAGCGCGCTCGCCCCGGTGAGGAAGATCGGTTGTGAGAAATCGACGACTTCTCGCCTCTTCAAATTCACGGTGATGGAACCGCAAAGCAAGTCGATATCTGCATTCTCCACTGCGTCGAAGCCATCGGCGAGCGTCACCTGGACAAATTCGCGTTTCAGCTGCGGAATTTGATCTTCGATCTCGTCAGCAATCTTTCGGCACAGGTCGATGGCATATCCCACCGGCTCGGCCCCTGGCTGGCTGGAGGAAAATGGCGCCTGATCGGAAATGTAACCGATACGCACGGTTCCACGCTCCGCAATCGTGTTCAGCGTTGCGGCAGCGGTCCCCAAGGCCGAAAAGCAAAGGGCGAGGCTCACGAGCAGAAACCGTCTCATGCAATTGGCCATACATGTCTGAGGGGCACCTGCATGATCCCTGTCTCCGGAAAACGGTGTCGATCTCAAGGCGTTGACCCAGCTTATGGGCTGCCCCTCATATGTCAACCAGCGACGCATGGTGCCGCTCTGCGTCATCGTCACACGGCAGGGTCGACCGGCCCCGCGTCAGCTAACAAAAGCAGAGCGGTATCCGTCGACGGATCTTGAAGTTGGGCCAGCGATTGCGTCGCTCAAAAACGGGGCGGCATGGTCTCTACGCCGATAGGGTCATCTCGTCTTTCAACCAGTCGACAAACGCTTCGATCGCTGGGAGTTTTTTCGAGAGCGGGTCGAAGGCTGCCCAGTACGCTGCCTTCTGTGAGCTCAAGGAAGCTGACAAGGGCCTGACCAGCCGCCCGGCCCGAATATGCTCCCGAACAAGCAGGCCGCGCCCCATGGCGACACCCTGACCATCGAGAGCAGCTTGCAACACAATGTTGTAGTCAGTCAGGCGGGTCTGCTTGGCTTTCTCAAGCGGAAATCCGGCTACCTGCGACCACAGCTGCCACTCGAGGCCGCTCTTGGCCTGCAATATCTCGTGGTTGAGAAGGTCTAGGGCGGATTGAAACTGGGACCCGTCTCCGTATAGCGCCGGGCTCAACACCGGAGACAAATCTTCGTTTGCGAGGTGCACGCAGGACTGTTTGCTCGCGCCAAAATCGCCAAATCGGATCGCGACATCCGCTTCTGCGCGCCCGACATCGACAATGCGCAGGGTCGGATCCAATTCGAGTTCGATCGCTGGGTGGTTCTTGAGGAACCCGCCGAGTCTGTTGACCAGCCAGTTCGCGGCGAAAGAGGGGAGCAAGCTCACGCGCAAGCTGGTCTGCCCGGATCGCGAGCGCACCCTCGCGGTACCCTCCGACAGCACCGTGAAGGCCTCGTCGACGGTGGCAAGAAACATCGTGCCTGCCTCGGTCAGCTCTATGCTCTTGCTCTTGCGACGAAAGAGGGGTGTACCGAGAGCACTCTCGAGCTGCTTGATATGGTGGCTGACCGCGCTTTGCGTAATGAGCAGTTCCTCGCCGGCCAATCGGAAGCTCCCGCGGTTTGCTACGACCTGAAAGACCCTGGCCGCGGAAAGGGGTGGGAGGAATGGGGAACTACGCAAGGTGCCGATGCCTCCGGGGTGAATGACGGCTGACATTAACGAATTCGATCACACGGCGCAAAGCTTTGAATTGGCGGGCTCCTCGGATTTCTTTCATGAAGCAAGAAAGAAAAGGAGAAAGCGATGACGATTTCCATCCGCGACCGACTGGCTACTCTTGGCCTGGAACTGCCCGCCCCGACGTCTCCGGCTGCGAACTACATTTCGGTGGTCCGCACGGCCAACCTCTTGTTCATTTCCGGTCAGATCAGCAGGACACCGGATGGTGAGATCATTGCAGGCACCCTGGGTGCGGACATCTCACACGATGAGGGTGTGCAAGCGGCGCGTATCGCAGCCCTCAACGTTTTGGGACTGATCGCAGCCAAAACAGACGGTTCGCTTTCGTCTGTCCGTCGCATCGTGAAGCTCGGCGTGTTCATCGCGGCAACGAGCGAGTTCAAGGATCAGTCGAAGGTTGCAAATGGTGCCTCTGACCTGATGGTTGCGGTGTTTGGCGAAGCAGGGCAGCACACGAGGGCCGCCATTGGTGTCAGTTCTCTTCCCGCGGGGGCGGCCGTCGAGATCGATGCGGTCGTCGAACTGGAGGCGACCAAGTGCTGACCGACGCAAAAATCGACAGCTTGCGCAATGATACACCCGGCTGCGCCGAACGCAGGCACTTCAATCACGCCGGAGCTTCGCTGCCGCCAAGGCGCGTCACCGAGGCAATTATCGACCACTTGATGCTGGAATCGATGCGAGGTCCGATGGAAGCTGCCGCACTGGTTACGGACGAACTCGCGATGCTCCGTACCAACGCTGCCAAATTCATCGGTGCCGAGGAAGGCGAGGTTGCGCTCGGTGGATCGGGGTCTGCCCTTTGGGGGAACGTGTTTGCTTCGTTGCCACCGCTGAGGTCGGGCGACCGCATTCTCATTGGCCGACAGGAATGGGGCGGCAACGTCGCATCGATGCAGCGAGCGGCAAGCCATGCCGGGGCAAGCATCGAGACCATTCCTTGCATGGACGATGGCAGTGTCGATGCGAACGCTCTTTCTGCAATCATCGACGACAGGGTGGCCCTCATCTCGCTTACGTGGCTTCCGGCCAACGGGGGACTGATAAACGACGCCGAAGCCATCGGTCGGGTCGCCAACGCGGCTGGCGTCCCATACTTCGTGGATGCCGGGCAGGCGCTTGGTCAGCTCCCGATCGACGTGTCGAGGATAGGTTGCGATGTCCTCAAGGCGGCTGGCAGAAAATACGTGAGAGGGCCGCGCGGAACGGCCCTTTTGTACGTTCGCTCCAAGTTCCTTGAGAAGCTCAATCCTAGTTTCGTCGATGTGAGCTCCGGCCCTCTGGTGAATGGAAAAGTCGAGCTGAGGGACGACGCTCGTCTATTCGAAACGTCCGAAGCGCCTATATCACTGCTCTTGGGGCTCGGTGCGGCGATCGCGCTGGCTTCAGAGTTGGGTGTCGAGGCGATCCAAACGCGCATCGCTCTCCTGGCAACCCAGCTTCGGGAAGGGTTGAAGCGCATTCCGGCGGTCGAGGTGCGCGACCTCGGCACGAAACAGTCGGGCCTTGTATCTTTTACCGTGGAGGGAATTTCGGCATCGGTCGTGAGAAGCAAGCTAGCCGAGAAAAGCATCTCAATCGGGGCAAACGGCATACCCTACACGCCCTTCGACATGACCGCGCGGGGACTACAGGAAATAGCCCGAGCCTCGGTCAGTTACTTCAATACCGCGGGGGAGGTCGATGGCCTCGTCTATGCGGTTGAACAAATCGCAAAAGATGCAATCCAATAGAAGGACGAAACCACGATGGATCTGGGAATAAAGGGCAAGCGCGCGATCGTCTGCGCGAGCTCGAAAGGGCTGGGCAGAGGCGTGGCGCAGAAGCTCGCGGAGGCGGGCGTGATCGTTACCCTGAACGGTCGTAGCCGGGAAACGCTGGAGGCCACTGCGGGGGAGCTTCGCGAGCTGACAAGTGCCGAAGTCTATGCCGTGGTCGCCGACGTAACGACCGTAGAAGGACGGCAAAAGCTTCTCGAAGCGGAACCGAAAGCCGACATCCTCGTCACCAATGCAGGGGGACCGCCGCCTGGGCTATGGTCTGATTGGGAGGCGAATGAATGGTTGAACGCACTGAACGCCAACATGCTGACCCCGATCTTGCTGATGAAAGCGGTTCTGCCCGGCATGATCGATAGGAGCTGGGGGCGCGTTGTCAACATTACCTCCGCGTCGGTAAAGTCACCGATCCCGGAGTTGGGCCTGTCCAACGCGTCGCGCAGCGGACTGACTGGATTTGTAGCGGGGACAGCAAGGCAAGTCGCAAAACATGGCGTAACGATCAACAACCTCCTACCGGGGTCGCACGAGACTGATCGTGTAGGCGTGCTTCTCCAGCGAAGGGCAGAAGCGAAGGGCATCTCAATCGACCAGGCGCGGCGGGAGGCGCATGCGGAGAATCCGACCGGGCGCTTCGGCACCATCGAGGAGTTCGGCGCTACCGCGGCATTTCTTTGCAGCCAGTACGCGGGCTACATTGTCGGCCAAAATATCCTGCTCGACGGTGGCGCTTTCAGATCAACGCTTGCATGAGTTGCAGCGCCTTTATTGCTATTCTTGATCTGAAGATCGGGCTTGGTGTCGCCTGGACAAGGAAGACCCGACGGCTTCGCGAGACGACATCAGAGACATTTCCCGGCCGCTGGCGCGGCCGGGAAAGCAAGGGAATGCAATCAAGCGAATTCCCGAGATTTGGTATCCGAAGGTCAGGCTGCCCTGACGTTTTCGGCCTTCGATTTTCCGGTCTTGCGGTCCTGGCCAAGTTCATAGCTGACCTTTTGGCCGTCGCGCAGCGAAGTTGCGCCCTCAAGCGCCGACACATGGACAAAAACGTCCGGTCCGCCGTTGTCGGGCGTGATGAAACCAAAACCCTTGTCCTGGTTGAAAAACTTTACGGTACCGGTTGCCATAGTCATCCTCGTCAGCTGAGTGCTCTGCGTTTTGCCGGAGCACCATATCCAGCGCCTGCCTTAGCGGCAATCGCCCATGTTGGCAAAATTTAATTTGCTGAACCGCGCCTTCTTCCTTCATCGGCGGGGCCGTGTAGGCCATAGATCAAGGCGGCAATGGCGACGACGCGACAGTCACGACGTTAAATGCGGCCGCGCGCATGTCCGGCCACCGCGCTCTCGGCTTGAGGCTTCCTTCAGATGGTATCACACGAAATCATCGAAGAGGGTCGCAGAATCAGACCTGGTGGCGGGAGATCACTCGGTTCGACGTTCGCCTGCTCCAATCGCGCCAGGAGCAAGTCCACTGCGGCTCCTGCCACCTCACCAAGGTGCAGATCAACTGCGGTCAGTGGAGGGGTGGCGAGTTTGGCGCGCATGCCGTCATAGCGGGTCGCGATCCGAAGGTCGTGCGGGATCTGGCGACCGGTGGCGCGGGCCGCGTTGAGAACGCCTGTCGCAAAGGCGTCGACCGGCACGCAAAGGGCCGAGATGGAGGGATTGGCGCGCAGCAAGCTTTCAGCTGCGATTGCTGCCGCTTCTTCGCCCCCCTGTTCGTCGATGCGAATGGCGAGTGGCGTAAAGCCGCTTTCGGCCATGCGCTGCGCATAGGCAGCCTCCATCTCGATATAGGAATTGCGCCTCTGTTCACCCGTTATCAAGCCGACCTGACCGTCGCCCGCAAGCAGATGATCGAGCAGCAGATGCGCCGTTTCGGCGCTCTGCAAATCCACGAACGGAAGATCGTCCCGGCCGGGCGCGCGCCCGATGCACACGACCTCGGTCCCGCGGGACGAAAAGAAATCCAGCACCGGGTCGTCTCGTTCCGGCTCGACAACGATGGCGCCGTCCACCTCAAGCGCGTCGAGGCGGTCGCGGGGCCCGAGCGGAGGAACGAGGCAAAGGGAAATACCCCTGGCAAAGGCCGTGACGGCGGCGGCAGCAGCAATTTCCATGAGGAAGCCCAGTCTCGACGGTCCGGCGGCCACCGCAAAGGGCATCGATGAAACCAGCGCAATAGATCCGGCTCTGCCGGTGCGCAAACGCTGCGCACGGTGATTGGGACGATAGCCCATTTCCTGTGCCAGCGTCTCTATGCGTTTGCGCGTTTCCGGCTCGACGTAACGTCGGCCGCTGAACGCGTGCGAAACAGTTGTGACTGACACTCCGGCCGCCTTGGCAAGGTCGGCGATAGTAGGTTTGCCCATCAGTCCTCCGATCAACCTCTCCTATCACGCCGATCGTACCGAGGCAAAACGATTTGCAAAGGCGCCATTGTGTGTTAGTGGATGTGCATGCAAAACGATTTGCATAACGGCTTGAGGAGGCCGGGAGGAGGAAAACATGCAAAGTGAATTGAATGAAGTGGTCGAACCGGTCGATGAGGGGCTGCCGCTGCGCAGCCTGTTCCTGTTTGGTCTTCAACACGTGCTGGTGATGGCCGCGTCGCCCATCACCGCCGTCTTTCTTGTCAGCAAGGCCCTTGGGTTTTCGGACGCGGTGACAGTCTCGCTGATCAGCGCCACCTTCTTTGTCTGTGGGCTAGGCTCGATGCTTCAGAGCTTCGGGCCAAAGGGGTTTGGCGCACGCCTGCCCTTCGTGATGGTGCCGGGAGGCGCGCCGATTGCCATCTTTCTGGCGATCGCCCAGCAGACGGACGTTCAGACAGCCGTCGGTGCCGTCATCATAACTGCCCTCTTTTACTTTCTGGCGCTGCCGGTCTTCCGCAGGCTGCTGCGTTACTTTCCGCCCATCGTCGTTGGAACGATGCTGTTGCTCGTCTCCGTCAATCTTGTGCGCATCTATGGCGTGACCATCACCGGAAAGCCCGGCAGCGAAGGCTTCGCGGCACCCGTCGAGGTCGGACTGGCACTGATCACGATCATCCTTACGGTCGCTGCCGCGCGGGTCTGTTCCGGAACGCTACAGCGGCTCGCCGTCATGCTTGGGTTGGTCGGCGGTGCGCTCGTCGCGCTCGCCATCGGCCACATGGATCTGTCCGGTGTGTTTACCGGACCGGTCATCGCAGTTCCGCAATTATTCCCCTTCGGCATGCCGAAGTTCGACCTCGTTGCAGCCATCCCGTTGATCGTGTTCTCGATCATTTCCATGGCGGAGGCGACCGGTCAAACGATCGCGACGGCTGAAATCGTCGGCCGCCGGGGAGATGCCCATGCAATCGTGCCTTCGACCATCCGCGGCGATGCGCTGATGTCGCTTGTCGGTGGCCTGTTCGGCACATCGCTGATCATCACCAGCGGCGAGAACGTCGGTATTGTGCGCGCGACCGGCGTCAAGTCTCGTTATGTGACCGCGATGGCGGGTGCCATCTTGGTTCTCATCGCTCTCTTCGCCCCGATTGGCCGGATGGCCACGGCCTTGCCGGAAGCCGTCGTTGGCGGCACGGCCGTCATCGTCTTTTCGATTATCGGCGTCATCGGGATCGACCTCCTGCGTCGCGTCGATCTGCGTGAACACGGTCCCATGTTCACTCTCGCCGCCGCGCTGTCGATGGGTCTGCTGCCGATCCTTGTGCCCGGCGTTTACAGCCAGTTCCCGCAATGGACGCAGATGATCCTCGGCAACGGGCTTGCCGCAGGCACGATCACGGCCGTCGTCGTCAACGCCATCTTTTCGCATCTGGACGCAGCCAAGCGATCCGCAATGGCACCGCCCCTGCAATCCACGCCTCAAGGAGCAAACGAGTGAGTGCAATCCGCCAACAACTGTCGACATCAGGCGACCTCATGCTGCGCCCAGGGCAGGTTCTTCTGCCGGAAGGCCCGCGCACCGGAAAAGCCATTGTCGTGCGCGATGGCGTCTTCCACCGGATCGATACGGTGGAAGCGATTGTTCGGGATTTTCCTGAGATCGCGGCGATCGACCTGCCCAACCATCTGCTGATGCCCGGTTTCGTCGATACCCATACGCACCTGACCCAGTCGCTCGGCAAGGCCCTCGTCTTTGGAGAACCGTCGGAAATCTTCCGGCGGATCTGGGTGCCGCTGGAAGGCAGTCTCAACGAGCGCATGGTCTATCTCTCGGCAAAGCTTGCCGCATTGGAAGCGTTGCGCGGCGGATTTACCACCGCCGTCGATGCAGGCACCCGCTCAAAGGGCCATGTTGGCGCTCTGGTGCGGGCCTCACAAGAGGTGGGGCTTCGCAGCGTCGTCGGCTTTATCTGCAACGATCTTTCGGGAAGTGCGCAGATCGCCGAACCCGGCGTCATCCTGCGCCAGGCGGAAGAGCACGTCTCCGCCTACAGGCAGGACCCGCTGATCCATCCCTCGCTGGCAATTTCGATCCCGGAGGCCGCAACTGACGGGATGCTCAAAGCGGTTTCCGAATTGGCAGCCGCGTCCGGGGTCGTGTTCCAGACCCACGTCAACGAACATCTCGTTGCCGTCGAACGCTCCTTGGCGGCAAGAGGATTACGACCGATCGAGCACCTGGCACAACTGGGGGGCCTTGGTCCTCAGGTACTGCTTGCGCATTCGACGCTCGTCACGCCACATGAACTCAATCTTTTGCGCGAAACAGGCACTGCCGTTGCCTATAACCCCGTCGCCACGCTCTGGAAGGGGAATGCCGTCGCACCAGCCCTGCAAATGGCAGCGCTCGGCATGCGGTTCGGGCTCGGAACGGACGGAACCCGCGCTGACGCGTTCCGTCTCATGGACGCGGCCGAAGGCCTCCAGCGCGCAGGGTTTGGTCTTGCAACGGGGGATTCCTCCTGCGGCGGCGGCTGGCTGTGGCTCGACCGGGCAACGTCCGGCGCCGCAGATGCCGCAGGCCTGTCTGATGTGACCGGCTCGATCGCCGAAGGTCTTGCCGCCGATTTCCTGCTCGTCGATCTCGATCGGCCCGAGTTCACGCCCTCGCACGATCTGATGTGGGAGCTTGTCCGCTACGGCAATCGCGATCAGATCGACGCGGTGTTCACCAACGGCAAGCTTCGGCTGTGGCAAGGCTGGCCCGTCGATTGGGACGCCCGGGCGCTTCTCGACGAGGTGCGCGGCGAGACGGCTGCCGCCATTGCCGAGGCGCCGATCCAGCGCATTCACCCGCTCTCCGAAGCACATCGTCGTCTTGGGCAATACCGATGAGTTTTGGTCTTCTTGCTGTTCTGGCTGCGGTGACGTTCGTCTCGGCCTTCATTCAAGGGGCGCTCGGCATTGGCTTCGCCCTGATCGTCGCGCCGATCGTCGGTATGCTGAAGCCCGATCTTCTGCCGGTGACCCTGCTTTTGCTGATGCTGCCGCTCAATCTGCACGTGGCGGCGCGAGAGCGTGCCCATGTCGACTGGTCGGGCGCAACCTGGATCACCATCGGACGCTTTGCGGGAACGTTCGCTGGCCTTTGGCTGCTGGCAGCGCTTTCGATCGAACAACTGGATCTTGCAGTTGGTGTATTCACCGTCGTCGCTGCCGTCGCCGCCCTCGTTGCCCCGCCGTTTACGCCGACCAGGCCCAGTGCGCTCGGGGTCGGATTGTTTACGGGCGTCACCGAAACCGCCACGGGTATCGGCGGCCCGCCGCTCGCTCTGCTCTACCAGCACGCCAAGGCGCCGGTGTTAAGGGCAACGGTGGCCCTTTGCTTCTTCGTCGGCGAGGTCATGTCCCTCGTCGTTCTGGCCATATCCGGGCGCGTTGGGTCAGAGCAACTGCTCGTCGCCCTTTACCTGACGCCGGCAGTTCTCGTCGGAAGCGCGGTCTCAAGGCACGTGCATGGCCGCATCGGCGGCCGCGGTCTTCGGATCGCCGTTCTGGGCTTTGCCATCGTCAGCGGATTGTTCCTTATGGTTCGGTGAACGAGGCGCTCTCGTTCACCGGCCATTGGCAGACCACCGGAGCTAGAGGCGCCCATAGGCGCCGCCGGCGCCGGCAATGGCGGTGAGGAAGCTGGCAAGGCCAGCAGAGCGAAGTGGCAGGTATTGTTTTTGCTGCTCGCGGCAAAGGCGTTTGACCAAGCCCACCGCCGTGTGACTGATGTGGTCGACAGGAAAGAGGATCGTCGCTGCCTGCCCGACGAGGGCGGGCAGAAGCGTCGTATTGTCTTCCATGCCACCGTCGTGGAGGAGGAGATCGATGTTGCGAATTCTTGCGTAAGCTCGAAGATGATCAAACAGATTGCGTCGGCCGCCGACGTAAAGCACGGGGCCCCTGAGCTGTGCTGGCGGCGTACTTTTATCGTCTCTGAGCTGAGCCGTTATTGCAGCCTCAAGCGCTTCGTTTTCGCGCAGGACCGCATAACGCAGATCCTGCATTTGCTCCAGTTCCCGCTGCAGCGCCTCGGATTTCTCCTCAGACGCTGCAAGGCGCTGGGCGAAGGTTTCGTTGCGTATGACGTCTGACTTGCCTGCGGAGATCCCTTGCGTGCTATTTGCGATGCGCGCCAAGGGTGCCACGGACGCGGCCACTGCTTCCGCCTGGATGGCTCTTTCCTCCAACTGCCGGAGGCGCTGTTGCAGGGCGATGCGCTCGTCGGCGGCCGCCTTCAGACGCGTCTCCTGCCGCGCGGTTCTTTCGCGTTCCTGTTCGAGTTCCTTTTCCAGCTGGGTCAGCCTTGCGATGTCGAGGCGACTTGCGCTGCCGACAAGGTGCGACAGCATATGCACTTCCCCGAAGATCTCGCGCATCAGTGCTGGCGATGCTCCCGGATGGCTCATCAGCGCCCAGTACGGGCCGGCGATGTCGCCGCGCTCGAAGGAACTGCGCCAGATGTCGCGGAGCTCGTCCTGATCAGCCTGCCGGGGAATGCGCTTGATGCTGTTCTCGTGGCGCTTGTCGAGCGCCTTGTTGAGCAACTTTGCCGCCTGATCCCGTTGGCCGGCAAGCCACACCCCTCGGCCGTGCAAGGTATGGTCCGTAGCAGAGCGCGCGTCGTCCTGTCCCGCCCTGATCAGGACTTGGCGCAATTCTCCCGCGGTCAGACACGTGCCGATGATCGAGCAATGAAATGTCGAGGCAATGTCCCAGGTCCGCAAGCGGTGGGCACCGACCTTGGGCGCGCGGCCATTCAGCGCTGCAGTGAAGGGCAGAGCCGCAGCAGGCAGCGGGACACCGTGGGATTTGAGACGGGGCAACGTGGGCATGGGCGTTCCGAGCTAAAGGCAATTGCTGGCGGCCTTAGGTTTCGCATTACCGCGAAAGGACCTTCTCATCACAGGTAATCCTACTTATCGTTATATTTCAAGAAATATAACGAATGACATGCGCGCTTGCGTGGGTATCGAAACCGAACGGGACTGAAACGCCTGGCGGCGGCAGTTGGTGCAGGTTTGGCAAATTGCGACGAAGAGAAGGGGGCTGGGCAACGCTGCGCAGCTAGACGGTCGGCTCTTTCTTCAGGCCGTTCAGGCTTGTTTCGCGACGCTGGCGATGAAGGCCGCTTTTAGATGCTCGGCAGCGGGCGAAAGGCTGTGGTGGCGCCGTTGAAGCAAAGAGACGTCGCGCATGACGACGGGGTCAATGAGATCGACCGTGGTCACCCCGACGGCCGAGGCGAGCTGTCCGGAGTTTTCCGGTAGGATCGAAACGCCCATTCCGGCGGCTATCATGCTGATGGCCGTCGTTGAAAACCGGACCTCGTACGTTGGCCGGTAATTCGGCACCACCCGCATGAGGTTGTGCTCGACGATGTTGCGCAACGGGTTCGAGGCCGCGAGCGTGATGAGCGTCTCGTCCTTGAGCTCGGCCCATCGTACCGACTTGCGTTTGGCAAATCGGTGATCCTCGCGGCAGACCAGCATCAGCTTGTCGCTCAGCAGCCGAGTGGCGGCGATCTCAGGGTCTTCCTCCGAAAGGGTGCCGATGGCGATATCGACCTCATGGCGCTTGAGCGCCGGGGTTATCTGCTCTTCGGGCATGTCGCGAATGTTGACGGAGATTTCCGGATATTTGCTCAGGAATCTGGCGATGATCGGCGGCACCACCGTTGCGGCAAGCACGATCGCAGCGGCGATCGTCACTTGCCCTCGCTTCAGTGTGGCGTTGTCGCGCACGTCGCCAACGGCAAGCTCTAGGTCCTTCAGGATCTTGCGCGCCTGGGGCAGGAACTCCTGTCCAACCAGGGTGAGGGAGACCATGCGCGTGTGCCGGTCGAACAGACGCACGCCTATCTCCCGTTCCAGATCCCGGATGAGGATGCTGACTGCAGACTGGGTGAGATGGAGGTTGCGTGCGGCGATGTTGAACTGGCCGAGCTCGGCCACTGCGATGAAGGCCCTGAGTTGCCGCAGGGTTATGTTCATGTAGGCGCGGCCTCCCGTTATCTCGCTCCCATCAAAGCCTGTCAGACCTTGACTTGTCTACCCCGCAAGTGCCGGTTCATCCTTGTTGCCAGCCATCAGCAGGCCGAGTTCGTCGAGACGGGTGCGGTCTGGCGGCAATTCGCCAAGAATCTCGCCATGGAACATCACGAGGATGCGATCGCAAATCGCAAACAGCTCCTCCAGTTCCGTGGAGATCAGCAGAATGGCGCGGCCGCTGTCGCGCTGGCGCAGCATCTCCTCCATCACGAACTCCATCGCGCCGATATCGATCCCGCGCGCAAGCTGATTGACGAGGATGAAATCGGGATCGCGCGCCAGCTCTCGCGCAACGACGAGCTTTTGCTGGTTCCCGCCCGAAAGTGCTGCGATCGGCTGGTTCTCGTCCCGGCTCTTCACGCGAAAGCGTTTGATCAGGTCGCGGGTGTGCTCGCCGATGACCCTGCGGTTGAGCATGCCACCCGTCGCGAAAGGCTTTCGGTCGTAGCGTTGGAGAATGGTGTTTTCGCTCAACGACAAAGGCAGCACGATGCCGTGCTTATGCCGGTCTTCCGGAATGTGGGAAAAGCGCCGGGCATTGATCTCGGCCGGGTCGAGCCCGGTTATGTCGTTTCCGTTGAGAATGACGCGCCCGGCATCAACCGGCAGGAGACCCGAAAGTGCTAGCGACAGTTCCGTCTGGCCGTTGCCGGATACGCCGGCGATGCCGACGATTTCGCCGGCGCGCACATCGAGGCTCACGCCGCGCACTGCCGGAAGGCCAGTCTCGGCGCGGCAGGTGAGGTTTTCCACCGAAAGCACGATACGGCCGGGGGGCTTAGGGCTACGCGGCAGCTCCATGCGCACGTCACGACCGACCATCATGCGCGCGAGCTCACGCGCATTCGTCTCCCCGACCCTGACCGTATTGACGACGCGGCCGTCACGCATGACGCTGATGCGATTGCTGACCCGCATCACTTCGTCCAGCTTGTGCGAAATGAAGACGACGGTCTTTCCGTCCTTCACGAGATCGCCCATCAGCGACAGGAGACGGTCGGTCTCTTGCGGGGTGAGAACGGCGGTTGGCTCGTCAAGGATGAGCAGGTCGATACCGTGGAACAGCACCTTTAAGATTTCCACCCGCTGCTGCTCGCCGACCGAGAGGTCTTCGACAATTGCGTCGGGACGCACGTCGAGGGCGTAGCGCTCGGAAAGCGCGCGGATCTTTCGGTGGACCTTGTCGATATCGGATATGACGCTGAACGCCGAACCCTGGCCGAGGATGTAGTTTTCCGCCACGGTCAGGTTCGGAACCAGCATGAAGTGCTGGTGCACCATGCCGATGCGCTGGCGGATCGCGTCGCGCGGGCTTGCAAAGCGCACCGACTGCCCCTTGTAGACGATATCGCCCTCATCCGGCCGGACCATGCCGCATATCATGCTCATCAGCACGCTCTTGCCGGCGCCGTTTTCGCCGAGCAGCGAATGGATCTCGCCTTCCTCGATTTCGAGCGAAACGCCGTCGCTGGCGACGATGGGGCCGAAACGTTTGCGGATATTGTCGATGCGCAGGAACGGTTTTACCGACATGTCGATCACCTCATCTCGTAGGGCTGGCCAAGCTTGCTGGGTGCGGCACCCTTGCCGCGGAAGGCGACCAGCGTGACGATTGTCATGATGTAGGGAAGCGCCTGCAGCACTTGGTAGGGCACGACGATGGATGCCTGCGCCTGGAGCATGAGCTGCAGGGCGTAAAAGAGGCCGAAGAGCAGCGAGACGAAGAAGGCGCCGATCGGCGACCAGCGGGCAAAGACGACGACGGCAAGGGCGATGAAGCCGCGGCCCGAGGTGATGCCTTCGACGAACTGGTTGGAATGGCCGAGCGTCAGGAACGCGCCACCGAGCCCGGCAAGCCCGGTACCGACGAGCACGGCGGCATAGCGGTAGCCAACGACGCTGCGACCGGAGACGTCGACGGCCTTCGGGTGCTCGCCGACGGCGCGAAGCGTCAGGCCGAAGGACGTGCGATAGAGCACCAGGGCGGCGAGAATGGCGACCAGCACAGTGGAATAGACGATCAGATTTTGGCGGAAGAACGCCTCGCCGAGAAAGGGCAGATCGCTCAACCACGGTATGTGGACCGGCTGGGCGATTTCGATGCCTTTGCCGGTCGAAACGTAATAGGTGCGAAAGAGGAAGGCCGTCAGGCCCATCCCGAGCAGGTTGAGTGCCGCGCCGACCACGATCTGGTCCGCCTTGATGGAGATCGTGAAGAAGGCGAAGACAAGCCCGAACAGCATCCCACCGGCAATGCCGGCCAATAGCCCGAGCGGAATGTTGCCGGTGGCCGCGGCCGCAGCGAAGCCGCAGAAGGCGCCGACGAGCATCGTGCCTTCGAGCCCGATGTTGAGCACGCCTGCGCGCTCGGAAAAGACCTCGCCGATCGAGGCGAAGATGAGCGGCGTGGCAAGCCTCCAGGCGGCGCCGACGAGCGTCGCGAGAAAGGTAAGAGAAATCATGTCGTCCATGGGGTCGACCCTCCAGGAATATCGCCAAAGGTTTTGTTTTCCCGCGGGCGGTCTAAAGCCATGCGGGAGTTTCCATGCTTTCAAGCCACAGTCCTGAGGATGTCGCGCAGCTTTGCGAAGGCGACGACCGAGAGGATGACGATGCCCTGAATGACCAGCACCAGGACCTGCGGGACCTGCGAGGTGATCTGGAGGACTTCCGAGCCGGAGCGAAGCGTCGCAAAAAGCCCGCCCGACAGGATCGCCGCCAGCGGATTGTTGCCCGCCAGAAGCGCCACCGCGATGCCTTCGAAACCATAACCCGGCGAGATGTTCTGGTAGAGCCGGCGTGTGACGCCGGCGACCTCGAAGGCGCCGGCAAGGCCTGCCATCGCGCCGCTGATGCACATCGCGATCATCACGTTGCGCGCGACGTTCATCCCGGCATAGCGGGCGGCATGCGGGTTGAGACCGACGACGCGCAGTGCAAAGCCGCGGCTGCTTCTTCGCAGGAAAATGTAGAGCGCAACCGCCAGAACCACTGCGACGAGGATGCCGATGTGAAGCCTAAGGTCGCTCACCAGGCGTGGCGTCCAGGCTTCGCGCACCAGCCTTGCCGATTGCGGATAGGCAGCACTCGCGTCGCGCATCGGACCGGTGACGAGATAACTCGTTAAAATGAGGGCTATGTAGTTGAGCATGATCGTGGTGACGATCTCGCTCGCCTGGAAACGCACCTTCAGGTAGCCGGCTATGCCGGCCCAGGCAGCGCCCGCCAGTGCTCCGGCCAACATCACGAGCGGTGCGTGAACCCAGACGGAAAGACCATCGATGCTGGTACCGACAAGGGTTGCGGCGATCGCGCCGACATAGAGCTGGCCTTCGGCGCCGATGTTCCAGATCGAACAGCGAAAGGCGACGCAGAGCCCCGCACCGATCAGGATCAGCGGTGTCGCCTTCAGGAGAATTTCTCCGACCGATCGCATGTCCTGGAACGAGCCGAAGACCATGACGGTGACGACGTCACTGCCGTTGAAGCCGTTGAGCCATAGCAGGAAGGCGCCGAAGGCGAGTGCGACCAGAACCGCCGCGATGGGTGTCAGGGCGCTGATCGCAGCCTGCGAGAGCGTCCTGTAGAAAGCTTGGGCTGCTTGAGAATTCACGGTCTCACGCACTCCCTGGTTTATCTCAGCCATGGGTGTGTCCGGATTTTGGTGTGACGCGGGAAGGGCTGCGGCCGGATTTCCTGCCGCAGCATGAAGCCGGCTATTCTGCGCCGGTCTTGATCTCGCCGGCGGCGATCTTGGCGCTGATTGCCTTGACCTCGGCGCGGACATCCTCCGGCACGGAGACCGGGCCGTCGTCGCGGAAGGTGAACGAAATCACCTTCGGGTCCTTCAGGCCAAAGACCACGTTTTCCGCCGGCGGGTGGCCTTCCTTGATCGCGCGAACCACTTCGACCACGCCTTGAGCATAATCGGCGACATAGAGTCCCAGGATGTTGTTGGGCGCTACCTCGGTAAAGTCGCTGAAGATCGAAAAGGAGCGCACGTCCGGGCCGGATTCGGCAATCGCCTGGTAGCCGCCGACGGTGGCACCCGAAGCGTTCGGCACGACGAAGTCTGCACCTTGCGAAATCATGCTCAGCGCCGCTTCCTTGGCGGCTGTCGTATCGGTGAAGTTGCCGATATAGGCTTCGCTGATCGGGAAGTCCGGATTGACGCTTTTTGCGCCGTTCTTGAAGCCGGCGAAAGCCTGCTGGATCGGCGGGATTTCCATGCCGCCGACAAGGCCCGCCTTGCCGCCCATTTTCGCAGCGATAACACCCATCAGGTAGAAGGGCTGACTGGTATCGGTGTTGAGCCCGATGACATTGCCTTCGTGGATCGCGCTCGATGAAATCAGGAAATAGGTGTCCGGGTAGTCGATTGCGACGTCCCGGGCGGCGTCCTGGAACTCGAAGCCGTGCCCGAGGATGACCTTGTAGCCCTGGCTGGCATAGTCGCGAAACGCCTTCTCGAACGAAGCCGGATTCTGCTGCAGCTCGACATAGCTGATCTTGGCGCCGAGCTGTTCCTCGACGCCTTTCAGCGCATTGTAGCCGATCCGGTTCCATCCCTCTTCGGAAACGCTACCGGGCACGAGCAGACCCATCTTGAAGTCTTCGGCCTGTGCGTGGTCCAGCCAGAGCATTCCGGCAAGGGCCAGCCCGAGTGTGGACGCAAGCAGTGAACGACACGAAATTTCAGTTATCATTTCATTCCTCCCATTAGATTGAAGTCCCAATCCCCCCGGAGCGGCCGTTCCCTTTTATGCGTCCTCCTTCAGGCGGATATTTTCAGTAGTGCTCTGCGAAACAAGGCGCCCGTTCGAGAACACGAAGGCCCGATCCGGACCGCCGGCAATCAGCGTGTCGGTATCGATGCAATCGGTAATGACGAAGTCGGCGCGCGCGCCGGGCTTGAAGCCATAGTCCTTGCCAAGCCCCATCAGTCGAGCAGGGGCGGCCGTGATCATGCTATGCGCCGCGGCGAGCTCGTCGCCGCGCAGGTGACCGGCAAGCAGCGTCCAGCGGGCGATTTCCAGCATGTCGCCCGAACCGGTCGGGACGAACGGATCCTGGATGTTGTCCGAGGCGGTGGCGATGGTGATGCCTGCGCGATAGAGTTCGGCGACACGCGTCAGCCCGCGCGGCGGCAGCATCTCGTAGTCGCGGCCTTGCAGATAGAGGTTTGCGGCCGGCAGCGTCACGACGCCGACATCCAGTTTGTTCAGGCGCTCGGCTATCCGCTGGAACTCCCGACGGGGCAGGGCGCTCAACACCGAGACGTGGCTGAAGACGGTACGACCCTGCATGCCGAAGCGTTCGACGCGATCGAGTGCGGCGTCGATGAGATGCACGCCGGCATTGAGGTGTTCGTCGAGGTGCAGGTCGATCGGCTTGCCGGATTTCACCGCGGCGGAAAACAGGATGTCGAGGTAGCGCGGCGGGTCCTCGGAAACGGCGGGCGTTCCGCCGACGGCGTCGGCAAGGGCAACGGCCCCGTCGGTGTTCTTGCCGAGCCACTCGAAGTCCTGGCCGGGATGCGGCGTCATGAAGGCGACAAGCTGAAGCGTGATGCGGTGCTTTTCGGCATCGCGAATGGCGGCCAGCGTCTCGATGCCATGGAAACCGGCATCCTTGTCGACGTTGATGTGGCTGCGGATCGCGGTGGTGCCGCGGGAAAGACATCGCCCGATCGTGCGCGTCGCGCGTTTATGAATGTCGTCGGGGCCGGCGGTGCGGGCGTATTTGGCAAATGCTTCGCGGGCGCCCTGGAGCGTGCCGGAAGGATTGGGCGTAAAGCGCAGCACCCCTGTCTTGTCGAGATGCTGGTGCGCGTCGACGAAGCCCGGTGAAACGAGCATGCCGGAAATGTCTATGCAGGCGCCGCAGGAACCGGTGTCGAGAAATGGCTCGACGACTGCGATGCGTCCGTCGGCGCCGACGATAATGTCGCTTGCCGACTGTGAGCCATCGTCGTGGATCACGGTTCCGCCCGTGAGAGCAAAGGACTGACCGGGGATCAGTCTTGCGAGCAACGCAGCTGGATTTTCACGTACCATGTCGTTCCCACCTTTTTGTTATGGCGGAAAACTAAGCACGCGCTTTTAATTCAAACAAATTCATTATTTCAATTGTTTGATAAAAAGATCGCAATAATTGCCAATGGCAAGGCAACGCTCGAGCATCGCCAACTTCACGGAAAGAGACGTCTGATCAACTGGTTGACTAGTATCTGGCACGGGCCGATACGATCGGCTTTTGGCATCGGCCCGTTTCGCATTCAGTGCCTGTATTGCGGCTCCTCGGCGTCGAGTTGCCGGCGGATGGCGTCAAGATGGGCCCGTGCCGACTGAGGATCGCCTTCACGCATCTGCCGGTAGGCGGCCTCGGCAATCTCAGGATCGACCGGCAGCACTTCCCGGCCGGTAGACATTGCAAGCACCTGCACTTCGGCCGCCCGTTCCAGGTAATAGAGATCGTCCCAGGCCTCGGCGACGGTCGGCGCCAGGACCAGCACGCCGTGGTGTTTCAGGAAGACAATGTCGGCATCGCCTGCTGCGGCCGCAATGCGGGCGCCTTCCCGATGGTCGAGGGCAAGGCCGTTGTAGTTTTCGTCGACAGCGGTGCGACCGTAGAATTTCAGCGCCGTCTGGCCGGCCCAGATCAATGGCGCACCCTCGGTCATGGACAAGGCGGTCGCATAGGGCATGTGCGTATGGAAGGCGACTTTTGCGCGCGGCAGCCGGCGGTGGATTTCGGCATGGATGCAAAAAGCCGTCGCCTCCGGCTCACCGTCACCATCGATGACGGTACCGGCAAAATCGCACACAAGCAGCTTTGATGCCGTCAGTTCGCGAAACGCGTAGCCGTAGGGATTGACGATGAAGAGATCGTCATGGCCGGGTACGACAGCCGAAAAATGATTGCAGATGCCTTCTTCGAAGCCGTTGCGGGCCGCCATGCGGAAGCAGGCCGCGAGGTCTTCCTTGGTGCTGCGGATGGCATCGGTGGAAAGGTCGGGCCGGTTCGACCGTGCCGCTTCGCTACTGCTTTTTAGGGAATGCGCCATCAGTGCTCCTGGTTTGGCTTGAGCTTTGAGCGGCGGCCGGCTGCCGCGCGCAGCGATCGCTGCGCCCTGCCTGCCCGCAGTTTCGCGGTCCAGCAGCGCGCTCAGATAACGCCGGAAATCGCGTGTGGTCAAACAGCGCGGCGGCTCATCTGCATGCAGGGAGCTTGCACTTTCACGTCTAGTGCACGGATTTCACCAGGAAGTCGCGAAACCGTCGGGCAGCGGGAGACAGCGATCGCGTGCGTTTCTGGATCAGGCTGACTTCGCGCTTGATGTGTGGTTCGGTCGGGGTGCGCACGACGAGGCCCATGGACGTCGCAAGCCTCGTGACCGCCGATGTCATGATCGCGACGCCGAGCCCGCCTTCGACCATGCCGATAATCGTCAGCGGCAAGGCCACCTCCTGCATCGCCTTGTCGAACGGCAGCACGATACCGTTGCGCGCCAGCTCGCTTTCGAGGCGGTCGCGGATTGGATTGCCGCGGTGCGGGCCGATCAGCTTGCGGTCGACCAGGTCGGTCCAGCGGATTTCACGCAGCCTGACCAGCGGGTCGTCCGGGTGAAGGACGATGAGGAATTCGTCGGTCGTGAGCCGGGTACCCATCAATTCGGTATCGTCCTCCGGCACGGTTCCGATGCCGAGGTCCACCGAACTGTTGGTCACCTGTTCCACGACGGCGATCTCCGCCACGTCATGGAGCGCGACGGTTATGTCGGGATAGAGCCTGGTGAAAGCGTTGACGAGCTGCGGCAGCATCAATGCGGCCTGTACGGTGCCGGCCGCGATCGAAACCTTGCCGCGTCTCAGTGCGTTCAATTCGCGCGAGCTTTCCACCATGCCGTCGATGTCGGCGACGGCACGGGCTGCAACCGGCAAGATGTCCATGCCCGCCTGCGTAAGTCGCAAGAGGCGCGTGTGCCTGTCGAAAAGACGCAGCTTCAAGTTCTGCTCCAACTGTCGCACCAGCGTGCTCACCGCCGACTGCGAGGAGCCAAGCCTGTCGGCGGCCAGGGTGAACTGCCCCAGATTGGCCACGGTGACGAAGGCGCGAAGCTGCTTCAGCGTAATGTCCATGCCGATCCATTCATTCAATTACTATATGAATAAATATGATTATGCCGATTGTTTACTGATTTGGCCAGCCGCATGATCCGTCCTGTACGGCGTGCGGTGACAAAATCATGAGGCCGAAGTTGCCCTCCCACCGCGCCGGAAGCTGTTCGCTGGGAGGAAAGCGAATGCATAACCCCGATACGACTGATCCTGTCGAAAAGACCTACCCGATACCGAGTTTGATGGCCCTTGGCCTGCAGCACGTTCTTGTCATGTATGCCGGAGCGGTCGCCGTGCCGCTGATCGTCGGCAGCGCACTTCAATTGCCCAAGGAACAGATCGCAATGCTTGTCAGCGCGGATCTGTTCTGTTGTGGCATCGTCACCCTCATCCAGGCGCTCGGCATCTGGAATATCGGCATTCGCCTGCCGATCATGATGGGGATTTCGTTCACCGCCGTACCCTCGATCATCGCCACGGGTACCAATCCCGATCTCGGCATGCCAGGCGTCATCGGCGCTGTCATCGGCTCCGGGGTGTTCACGATCCTGGTTGCCCCGTTCTTCGGTCGCTGGGTACGGTTCTTCCCGCCTGTTGTCACTGGCACGGTGATGCTGGTCATCGGCCTCTCGCTGATGCGCGTCGGGGTTAATTGGGCGGCAGGCGGTCAGCCTATGATCAAGGGCCCTGATGGCATGATCCCGAACCCGGCCTACGGAGCGCCATTCGCGCTCGCCGTGGCCGCCATCGTGCTCATGTCGATCCTGCTTCTCACCCGCGTTCTCAAGGGCTTCATGGCCAATCTTGCGGTGCTGATCGGGATCGGGATCGGCTTCGTGGTTGCGATCGCTGCCGGCAAGGTAGATTTCCACGGCGTTGCGCAAGCCGACTGGGTGCGCATCATTCACCCGCTCGCCTTTGGATGGCCGATCTTCGAGTTCTGGTCGATCCTGTCGCTCTGTGCGGTCATGACGGTTATGATGATCGAATCGACCGGCCAGTTCCTGGCTGTCGGCGACATGGCCGGCCGCAAGATCACCGAGGCAGAACTGACCCGGGGCTTGAGAACCGACGGTGTCGGCAACATCATCGGCGGACTGCTCAACACCTTCACCTATACGACCTATGCGCAGAATGTCGGCCTGCTGCAGATCACCGGTGTGCTCAGCCGTTTCGTGGTAGCAGCCGGCGGTGGCATCCTGATCCTGCTCGGTTCACTGCCGAAGGTTGCCTTCGTCAGCGCATCGATCCCGAGCTACGTCGTCGGCGGTGCGGCGATCGTGATGTTCGGCATGGTATCGGCGACCGGGGTGAAGATCCTGTCGAAGGTGGATTTCGTGGCCAATCGCCGCAACCTCTACATCGTCGCCGTCAGCGTCGGCCTCGCCATGGTGCCGGTCGTTGCCGAAAACATCTTCGACCAGCTGCCGGCAGCGATCGAGAAGTTCCTGCATAGCGGCGTGCTCGTCGGCACCTTCGCGGCAGCGCTCCTCAACATTCTCTTCAACGGTATCCCCGCCAGGGAGCCGGTAGAGGCAGAACTCGCCGAGGGTGCGCCTGCGGCCGACCCGGCCTAGAGGCCCCCATCATTAGTCCGGCGGCGCGCTTGAGCCGCCGGAGCTCACAACTCCATGAGGAAACCATGAGACGCTTCGATTATCATCGGGCGGAAACGCTGGAGCATGCCTCCCGTCTTCTCGCCGAGCTTGGCGATGATACGTTTCTGTTCAACGGTGGCACCGACCTTCTGGTCGAGATCCGCGAACGGCTGCGCCGCGTGCGCAACGTCGTCGACATCAAGCAGATCCCCGGTCTCTCCGATATCACCTATGACGAGACGCGCGGGCTCACTTTCGGGGCACTGGTGACGGTGGGGCGCCTGGAGCGTCTGCCGCTGGTCTGCCAGCGCTACCCGAATCTCAGAGCCGCCTTTGCTTCCCTCGGCTCCATCCAGGTGCGCAACCGTGCAACGGTGGTGGGCAATATCTGTCGCGCCTCGCCGTCGGCCGATACCATCCCCCCGCTGGTCGCGGACGGCGCCTTCGTGCACATCTACAGCCGCACCAACATGCGTGTCGTGCCGATCGCCGAGTTTTTCACCGGACCCGGCAGGACAGTACTCGCCAAGGGCGAGATCGTCACCGGCATTACCGTGCCGCCGGCAGGTGACAATACCGGCAAGGCCTATCTAAAGCATGGCCGGCGCAAGGCGATGGAGCTTTCCACCGTCGGCGTCGCCGTCAGCCTGTCCATGGAAGAGGGTGTCTGCAGCGAGATCCGCATCGCGCTTGGCGCCGTCGGTGCGACCGTGCTGCGCGCGCCACAAGCCGAGGCCATGCTGCGCGGCACGTCGCTCGACGCGGGAACGGTTTTGAGTGCCGCAAACAAGGCGATGGAGGAATGCACGCCGATCAGCAACGTGCGCGCCAGCGCCGATTACCGCCGCGACATGGTGGGTGTGCTGACCGGCCGCGCCATCAAACAGGCATTGGAGACTTTCGCATGAAACAGATGGTCGAATTCACCGTGAACGGTGAGACGCGGGAAATGGCGGTCGATACCTGTCGCTCCCTGCTCGATGCGCTGCGCGACGATGTCGGTCTCACCGGCACCAAGAAGGGTTGCGATGTCGGCGACTGCGGCGCTTGCACAGTGCTCATCGACGGCGAGCCGGTCAACGCCTGCCTGGTGCTTGCCGTGGAGGCCGAAGGTCGCTCGGTCGAGACGATCGAAGGGTTGCAGCCGGGCGTCGATACGCTCCACCCGTTGCAGGATGCCTTCATGCGGCACGGTGCCTCGCAATGCGGCTTCTGCACGCCTGGCATCCTGATGATGGCCAAGAAGCTGCTCGACGACAATCCGCGCCCAACCGACGAGGACATCCGCTTCGGGCTCTCCGGCAACATCTGCCGCTGCACCGGCTACACCAAGATATTCGACGCGATCAGATCCGCCGCGCGCGAGATGGAGGCAGCAAGATCATGAACATGACCACTCCCATCGAACAGCGTGAGTTCAAGATCGTCGGCAAGAGCGTCAAGCGCGACGACGTGCTCGAAAAGGTGACGGGCGAGGCGCAGTATACCGGCGATATCAAGCTCCCCGGCATGCTTCACGGCAAGATCAAGCGCGCGGCGATCGCCCATGCGCGCATCAAGTCGATCGACGTCAGCAAGGCGCTCGCCTATCCCGGCGTCAAGGCGGTCCTCACCCACGAGACCGTGCCGCGCGTGTTGCATTACGGCTCGCCGCATCCACGCTCGGCCTCCTGCACCAAGGACCAGTACATTCTCGACGACAAGGTGCGGTTCTGGGGCGAGGGCGTCGCCGCCGTCGCTGCAATCAGCGAGGAGATCGCCGACGAGGCGCTCGACCTGATCGAGGTGGAATATGAAGCTTTGCCGGCCGTCTTCGAACCGGAGGACGCTGCCCAGCCCGGCGCGCCGCTGATCCACGAGGTCGGTCCCGGCGGAAACCTGGTGCTCGACCCGGTGCGCGTCAACCGCGGCGACATCGACAAGGGCTTTGCCGAGGCGGACTTCGTGCTCGAGGGCACCTTTGCCGGCGGTCGGCCGCACCCGGCCTATATGGAGCCGAACGTCTGTGTGGCCGACTGGGACGGCTCCAACAAGCTGACCTTTTGGACCTCGACCCAGACCTCCTTCATGGTGCGCGGTATCCTTGCCGAAGTGCTCGGCCTGCCGCTCACCAAGGTGCGCGTGCTCGTCGATCATATGGGCGGCGGTTTCGGCGCCAAGCAGGACCTTTTCCAGCACGAGTTTCTCTGCGCGCTTCTGGCCAAGGAAACCCGAAGGCCGGTGAAGATGGAATTCACCCGCCATGAGACCTTCGTTGCCGGCCGTTCGCGCCACCCTTGCAAGATCTGGCTGAAGCAGGGCTTCAAGAACGACGGCACGCTCGTCGCCCGCGACATGAAGCTGGTCTACGATTCCGGCGCCTACGGCTCCCATGGTCCGGGCGTGACCATTGTCGGAACCACCGCTGCCACCTCGCTCTATCGCTGCGAGAACGTGCGGCTGGAGGGGCGCTGCGTCTACACCAACACCCCGATCAACGGCGCCTTCCGCGGTTACGGGGTGGTGCAGAGCTACTACGCGCTCGACATCCAGATGGACGAAGCGGCTGAACGTCTTGGTATGGATCCGGCCGAGCTAAAGCTGAAGAACGTGGTGCGCGCCGGCGATATCGCGCCGTCCGGCCATCCGATCATCGGCCATGGTCTCGAAATCTGCCTTCAGCACGGCATCGACGTGCTCGACTGGAAGGCGCTTTGGGACCGCGACCGGACGCCCGATCCGAAGCGCCCGCATATCCGCACGGGCTGGGGCATCGGCTGCGAGATGCACGGCTCGTCGGCCTATCCGGGGATCAAGGAGCAGGGCAATGCCACGGTGAAGGTCAATGAGGACGGTACGGTCACGCTGCTGACTGGCGCTGCCGGTCTTGGCACCGGCGCCCATACGGCGCTGGCGCAGATCGTTGCCGAAGAGCTTGGCGTGCGCTTCGAGGATGTCGGCGTCATTCATGGAGACACGGACGTGGTTCCGTGGGACATCGGGGCCTTTGCCAGCCACACAACCTACCTGGTCGGCACGGCCGCCAAGATGGCGGCCGGCAAGGTGCGCGCAGCCGTGCTCGCCAGGGCCGCGATGAAACTGCAGGTCTCGCCGGAAGAGATCGACCTTTCCGAAGGCAAGGTCTTCCTCATTGCCGACCCCGATCGCTCCATGACGGTATCGCAGGCCATGGGGCCTTCGCGCGGCATTCCTGCCGCCAACATCGTCGCCAATGGCACCTACGAGCCGACGAAATCCTACTCCTTCGCCGCGCATTTCACCGAGGTGGACGTCGACACGGAAACAGGCATCGTCGAGGTCAAGCGCGTCGTGCCGGTGCACGACGTTGGACGCGTCATCCATCCGATTGCGGCGCAGGGCCAGATCGAGGGCGGCATCCAGCAGGGTATCGGCCACACGCTGACCGAGGACTACGTCATCGACAAGAAGACCGGGCGCTCACTCAATGCAGGCTTGGTCGACTACAAGATGCCGCTGTCGATGGACATGCCCGACATCGAGACGATCATCCTCGAGGCAGCACCCGATCCGGGCGGTCCCTGGGGCGCCAAGGGTGTCGGCGAAGATCCGATCATCGCCATCGGCCCATCCATCGCCAACGCCATCCACGACGCCATCGGCGTTCGCTTCCACCACTATCCGATCACGCCGGAAGACATCCTGAAAGCCTTGAGGGAGAAGGGCGCATGAACATGCATATCGAGCCTGCGAGCCAGCAGAAACTCCCGATCACGATCCTTACCGGGTTCCTGGGATCGGGAAAGACGACACTGCTCAACTACATTCTCACCGAGCGTCACGGTCATCGCATTGCGGTGATCGAAAACGAATATGGCGAGGTGGACGTCGACAGCGACCTGGTGCTCGCCTCGGACGAGGAAATCTTCCAGATGCAGAACGGCTGCATCTGCTGCTTCGTCGACGTGCGCAACGACCTGATCGATGTGATGAAGAAGCTCCTGAGCCACAAGGACAAGTTCGACCATATCATTGTCGAGACCTCTGGACTTGCCGACCCGACGCCGGTCGCAACCGCCTTCTTCGTCGACCGAAGCGTTGCTGAAGAAGTGGAGCTCGACGCCGTCGTGACGCTGGTGGACGCAATGCACATCGACCAGCATCTCTATGACCCGGTGCTCGACGGCAGCGACAACCAGGCGGTCAACCAGATCGTTGCGGCCGACCGTATCCTGGTCAACAAGATAGACCTTGCCGGAGAGGAGGCCCTCGGTTCGCTGGAAAGCTCGCTGCGCAGGCTCAACCAGACAGCACCCATCCTCAGATCCAGCTATGGCAAGGTGGACCTATCCAACATCCTCGGGGTCAAGGGCTTCCGGCCGTCCTATGTGCGCGAGCGGGCGGAAATCCTCGACATCGACATGGATGACGATCACGACGCCGAGCACCATCACCACCATGATTGCAAGGAGCCGTGTTGCGATCACGCCCATCACGACCATGGGCACCACCATCATCATGACCAAGGACGTCCGCACGCAACCGCGCTTCGGCCGCACCAGCATGACGCGACGGTGAAATCCCACTCCTTTGTCTATCCCGAAGCCTTCGACGGCGAGAAGCTCGCAGGGTTCCTGAGGGGCTATCTCGGCACCCACGGGGCCGACATCTTTCGCACGAAGGGCATCGTTTCCGTTGACGGCGATGATCGGTTCTTCGTGCTTCAGGCCGTGCACAAGCTCGTCGATTTCCGCCCGGACCACGCCTGGGGTGAAGACAAGCGGAAGTCGAAGTTCGTGTTCATCGGCCGCAATCTCGACCGTGACAGCATCGACAGAAACTTGCGTGCATGCCTGGTGCCCTAGCAGCGAGTCTCCACGCCGGACGGCGCTTGCGTAAGCCTTTCTGTCTGAGCCGCCCGCGCCCCTCCAGCGCGGGCGGTCGCTGCCGTTTGTTCAAAAAAAGTCGTTTAAAAATAATATCTTAACTGGAATTTTCGAGTTGACACGGATCACGCGGAGTGGTTCCCTTGGAGGCGAGTAGAAGCACCGACAATTGCTCACCGTCTGTTGGAAGATGAGGCTGCGATGTCGATGCTGATCACAAAAGGAACGCCCGGTTGCCCCGCCCTGGGGGCTTATGCGCCGGCCCGTTCTCTCCGTCTTCGGCATTTCCTGAGATCGCGGATCCACGCCCGGCTTCGGCCGGCATGGCGTTCATCGCGCGGCCCCGCATCGACCGGACCCTCTACGACAGGAGAAACCTATGATTATTGACCTGAGCTGCTATCCCACCGACCTGGTGGACCTGGCTTGGCGACACGACGGACCGGCCTTCACCGGCGACAAACTGCTAAAGATGATGGATGGCCCCTACTATGTGAACGGCAAGCCGCGCCGGATCGACAAGGCCTTCATTCAGCCGCCGCAAGGCAACACCATCTACACCCACGAGGTGATGGATCTCGAAGGCAAGGCCGCCATCCGCCAGTACATGGCCTACACGGAAAAGATGGTGACCGAGCATCCCGACCGGTTCCTCGGCTGCTTCGTCTACAACCCGCGCTACGGGACCCAGAACGGCGCCGAAGAAATCGAACGCTACGCCAAGGAGTTCGATTTCAAGATGGTGCAGCTGCAGGCGAACATGCACGCCTATCGCCCGGACCGTGCGCTCGACTGGCTGCGTCCGGCCATGAAGAAGTGCGCCGATCTCGGCCTGATGGTGAAGGTGCATACCGGTGACGGTCCGTACTCGATCCCGACGGAGTTCTACCCGATTATCCGCGAGTTCCCGGAAGTGAACTTCATCCTGGCGCATTTTGGCGTCCAGACCGGTGGCGTCTACGTCTTCGAGCCGATGCAGATGGCGCTCGACACGCCGAGTGTCTACGTGGAATCGGGCTGGTGCCTGCAGTCGCGCATCGTCGAATTCGCCAAGGTGCTCCCCAAGCACAAGATCCTCTTCGGTTCCGATACGCCGCCGAACGAACCGGGCATGTGGATCAACCTCCTGGAAGTCCTGTGCCACGAGCCGCCGCAGGGCCTGAACCTCGATGAGGACACGCTCGAAGATTACCTCGGCAACAACGTCGCCCGCATGATCGGGCTGGAAGCGACGAAACCACCGGCGACCGTCGAGGAAGCTGAGGCGTATCTGCGCCAGCACGGCGTAGCACTTGCCGCGTAAATTTGAACGGAGTGAACAATGATCATTGATACCCATCTTCACCCGACCAACCTCGTCGACGAGGCGTGGCGTCACACGGGCGAGCCCTTCACCGGCGAGCGCATGCTCAAGCTGATGGACGGTCCCTACATGATCAACGGCAAGCCGCGCCGGATTGACATGGGCTTCATCCAGCCGCCGCCCGGCAACACCGGCTACCGCGACGGCAACCGCAAGGGCCGCGACGGCATTCGCGACTACATGGCCTACTGCGCCGAGCTTTGCCAGAAATACCCGGACCGCTTCA
>JAESGS010000331.1_pt1 | contig 46909 bp, 39 predicted proteins | sample 9269761 | NCBI WGS metagenome assembly JAESGS01 (sample SAMN15741799, study PRJNA653493) | algae metagenome | isolation source: Cyanosarcina radialis HA8281-LM2 and co-occurring heterotrophs from damp... | place: USA: Makauwahi cave, Hawaii | collected 2011-01-06 | reverse complement strand
TCCTCCGGCACGACCGGCAAGCCGACCGTCGTCGGCTACACGGAGAACGACCTCAGGACCTGGGCCGATCTGGGCGCGCGCTCGATCCGCGCCGCCGGCGCGCAGCCGGGCGACATGGTGCATGTCGCCTACGGCTACGGGCTCTTCACCGGCGGGCTCGGCGCGCATTACGCGGCGGAGCGGCTGGGCTGCACCGTGATCCCGATGTCGGGCGGCCAGACCGAGAAGCAGGTCCAGCTCATCCAGGATTTCAAGCCGCAGATCATCATGGTGACGCCGAGCTACATGCTCGCCATCGCCGACGAGTTCGAGAAGCAGGGGCTCGATGCGCGCCGTTCGTCGCTGCTGGTCGGCATCCACGGCGCCGAGCCGTGGACCGACGCGATGCGCCGCGAGATCGAGGACCGCATGGCGATGGATGCGATCGACATCTACGGCCTGTCCGAGGTGATGGGCCCCGGCGTCGCCAACGAGTGCATCGAGACGAAGGATGGGCCGACCCTGTGGGAGGACCATTTCTATCCCGAGATCGTCGACCCTGCGACCGGCACGCCGCGCCCGGACGGTGACATGGGCGAGCTGGTCTTCACGTCGCTGACCAAGGAGGCGCTGCCGGTCATCCGCTACCGGACGCGCGACCTGACGGCGCTGCTGCCCGGCACGGCGCGCTCGATGCGGCGCATGGCGCGCATCACCGGCCGCACCGACGACATGCTGATCATCCGCGGCGTCAACCTCTTCCCGACCCAGATCGAGGAACTGATCCTCAAGGACGCACGGCTGTCACCCCACTACGTCATCGAGGTGAAGCGCGAAGGCCGGCTCGACGAGGTCGAGGTCGTCGTCGAATGCAAGCCGGAACACGCCGGCAAGGCGGAGGTCGAAGGCGACTGCGCCAGCCGCCTCGCCCAGCAGATCAAGTCGCTCATCGGCATCTCGGCGAAGGTGCGCCCGGTCGCGGTTGGCGGCATCACCCGTTCGCTGGGCAAGGCCAGGCGCGTCATCGACCTGCGGCCGAAGGGGTGATTACGGCGTCGATCGACCTTTTTTGCGTTGTCCGCGGACTTGATCCGCGGACCCATTGTGCCGCCGGCGCGATGGATGCGCGGGTCAAGCCCGCGCATGACGCGGGTAAAATAGTATAGTTCGCGCCCAGCAAGGGATTTTAGCGCCTTGGGCAGCTACACCTATCCCGTCTATCCGTACCGCGCCTGCGCCGACCAAACGGCGTCGGCGCCGCCGCGCCACAAGGTGGTCATCGTCGGCGCCGGCCTCGTCGGGCTGACGGCGGCGATCGATCTTGGGCTCAAGGGCGTTCCGGTCGTCGTGATCGACGACGACAACACGGTGAGCCTCGGCAGCCGGTCGATCTGCCAGGCCAAGCGGACGCTGGAGATCTGGGACCGGCTCGGCTGCGCGGCACCGATGCTGGCGAAGGGCGTGACCTGGCAGAAGGGCAAGGTCTTCTTCCGCGACAGGCAGGTCTACGGCTTCGACCTGCTGCCGGAAGGCGGCCATCGCTTTCCGGCCTTCATCAACCTTCAGCAATACTGGGTCGAGCAGTACCTCGTCGAACGCGCCGCGCAGCTTCCCAATGTCGAACTGCGCTGGAAGAACCGGCTGGTCGGGCTGACGCGCCGCGACGATCACGTGACACTGGATGTCGAGACGCCGGATGGCCGCTACATCTGCGAGGCCGAATGGGTCATCGCGGCCGACGGCGCGCGCAGCATGGCGCGCCGCCTGATGGGGCTGGACTTCCGTGGCAAGGTCTTCGAGGACCGCTTCCTCATCGCGGATGTCCGCATCGACGCCGATTTTCCGACCGAGCGCTGGTTCTGGTTCGACCCGCCCTTCCACCAGGGCGGCTCCGCCCTGCTCCACCGCCAGGCGGACGGTCTGTGGCGCGTCGATCTGCAGCTCGGCTGGACCGCCGATCCGGAGGCGGAGAAGCAGCCGGAACGCGTCATCCCCCGCCTCAGGCAGATGTTCGGTCCGGACGCCCGGTTCGAGATCGAGTGGGTCAGCATCTACACCTTCCAGTGCCGTCGCCTCGAGCGCTTCCGGCATGGGCGCGTCATCTTCGCCGGCGATGCCGCGCACCAGGTCTCGCCGTTCGGCGCGCGCGGCGGCAATTCGGGTGTGCAGGATGCCGACAATCTGTGCTGGAAGCTGGCGCTCGTGCTGAACGGGTTGGCGCCGGAGCGCCTGCTCGACAGCTACGAGAGCGAGCGCAGCGCCGCCGCCGACGAGCACGTCCAGGTCACGACGCGCAGCACCGACTTCATCACGCCCAAGGGTGCCGCCAGCCGGCTGTTCCGCAATGCCGTGCTGGAGCTTTCCGCGACGCATCCCTTCGCACGCCGGCTCGTGAACAGCGGCCGACTGTCCCTGCCGTCGGTCAGCCATGAGTCGCCGCTCAACACGCCCGACGATGGCGGCTTCGGCGGCGGCGTGGCGCCGGGCGAAGCCGCCGCGGACGCACCGGTTTCGATCGACGGCCGCTCGGACTGGCTTCTGGGAACGCTCAATGGCGGCTTCAGCTGTGTCTATTTCACGGATCGCGACGTGGCTGCCGACACGGCGCAGGCCCTCTCGGCACTCGACCAGGCGCCCCTGCCCGTCCGTCCGGTGGTCATCGCGTCTGCGCCTATCCGGCCGGCCGGAAGTCTACGCGTCGCGGTCGATGCCGACGGACTTGCCGCCCGGCGCTACGGGGCATCCGCCGGCGCCTTCTATCTGATAAGACCGGACCAGCATGTCTGCGCGCGCTGGCGCCGTTTCGATCCCAAGCAGGTCGCGGCGGCCCTGAACCGCGCAACCGCCCGCAACTAGGACAGGACGACAATGGGTCAGCTTCGCACCGAAACCACCTTCGAACGGCCCGACGATTTCTACGAGCTGCTGATCGAGGCCCATCGCGGCCTGACCGACGAGCAGAGCGCGATGGTCAACGCCAAGCTGATCCTGCTGCTCGCCAACCACATCGGCGACCTCGAGGTGATCCGCGAGGCGCTCGACCACGCCAGGCAGGGCGTGTAGAACGGCCGACGGCCACATCTTGCGAGTCGAGGCTATGCAGGCGCCCTTTCGGTTTCCGGAGCAGTTCGAGCTGTTCCAGCTCTGGTTACGCAAGCGTGGCACGCGGACGATGCCAGGCAGGAGCGACCTCTCGGCCCCTGATTTGCGCGCATGGCTGGGCGATGTCCACCTGATCGAGGTGGTCGATGGGGGCCGGGATTTCCGCTACCTGATCTTCGGCACGGACATCGCACGGCACTACAATATCGAGATGACGCGGAAACTCGCGTCCGAATGGCCGGAAGAGATGCGCAACGCCGCCTTCGAGACGTACGGGCGCGTGACACGCGATGCGTGCCCCTACCTCGTCCGCCAGAACGAGATCGCCGTCGACCGGCTCTTTTCCAACCATCGGCTGGTCCTGCCGCTGTCGGCGGATGGCAAAACCGTCGACCACATCCTGACCCATTTGCGCATGGTGCCCGGCAACCGGGAGGAGACTGGCATCCACTACCATGCCCTCACCTCAGCGCCGGAGGCGTAGCCGCCATGCCCAGCTTCGATGTCGTCTCCAAGACCGATCTTGCCGAGGTCGGCAATGCCATCCAGGGTGTCGTGCGCGAGATTTCCACGCGCTTCGACTTCAAGGGCTCGAAGTCGTCCGTCGAGCAGAAAGAGGCGGAGATCACGATCCTCGCCGACGACGCGCTGAAGCTGAAGCAGCTTCAGGAGCTGGTGAAGGGCTACTTCGTGCGCCGCAAGCTCGACCCCTCCGCCCTTGAATGGAAGGACGAGGAAGCGGCCTCCGGAAACACGGTCCGCCAGAAAGTCATCGTCAAGCAGGGCATCGACCGCGAGACGGCGAAAGAGATCGTCAAGGCGATCAAGGATTCGAAGCTGAAGGTTCAGGCCTCGATCCAGGGGGATGAGCTGCGCGTCACCGGCAAGAAGCGCGACGACCTGCAAGAGGCGATCGCGCTCGTGCGCACGCTCAAGCTCGACCGGCCGGTCCAGTACGTCAATTTCCGCGACTAGCTACTGCGACGCGCCGACCGTATCGGCCATCTGGGCGCCACGCGCACCAAGCGGCGCGCCGCGCCGCTCGGTCGTGTCCCGCGCGGTCTGATGCTCCATCTCGGCATTCAGCTCCGCGCCGAGCAGGACGACATAGGCCGACAGATAGAACCACATCAGCAGGATCACCACGGCGCCGAGCGTGCCGTAGGTCTCGTTGTAGCTGGCGAAGTTCGATACGTACCAGGAGAACAGGATCGAGCCGAGCAGCCACAGCAGCGTGGCACCGGCGGCCCCCCAGCTCACCCACTGCCAGCGCGGTTTTTCGCGGCTCGGCCCGAAACGGTAGAGCACCGCCAGTCCCATCATCACGGCGAACCCAAGCAACGGCCACCGCGCCAGCAGCACGACGGATTCGACCTGCGACGGCAGGCCGACGAATTTAAGGGCCGCCGGCAGGGCGGCGACCAGCGACAGCGACAGCAGCGCGCCGATGATGCCGCCGAAGGTCAGGCACAGGGCCGTCGCATAGAATTTGACGATGCCGCGCCGCTCGGCTTCGCCGTAGACGACGTTCAGGCCGGTCATCACCGTTTGCATCGCGGCCGACGAGCTCCACAATGCGAAGCCCAGCGCGAAGAGCACGCCGAAGCCGAGGCTGCCGCGCGGCTGGCTGACGATCTTGGCGAGCTGGTCCGTGATGATCGCGCGCGATTCCTCCGGAATGAGGCCGATCGCCATCGCCGCCTGCCGCTCGACGTCGTGCGGGTCCAGAATCAGGCCATAGATGGAGACGCCTGCGGCAATGGCCGGAAAGATCGCGAGCAGGGCGTAAAATCCGACGCCTGCCGCGAGCACCGACAGATGGTCCCTGGCCGTCTCGTCCTTCACCCGCATCAGGATGTCCCACCAGCCACGGGCGGGGATGTGGTGCGGCTCGTCGGCCTCGCGCCCACGGCCAGGCTGCGCGGCCCGATAGTAGTCGGTCGACCCGGTTCCACGTTGCGGCGCCTCCAGCCCGAACCGCGTCCGCCTTGGCGCGGCAGGAAAGCGCGCGTCGTATCGCTTCATGAAGGTGGCGGCCAGCGCCGTCACTGCCGCCATCGACAGGACAAATCCCGCATGCGCGCCACGCTCCATTCCGGCCTCCTCTGTAGTGCCGGTAATAACGCAGCATGCGTCCGTCCGTTCGCCGCTGCGAACGGTCACGCTTCGCGCGCGACGGAAGCGGCCGCCGGGCGGCGACCGCTCCCGCCCGGCGATCAGGCGGCGCGGCGGCGGCGCGATGCCCCGGCGATACCGGCAAGGGCCAGCCCGGCCAGCGCGAGGCTGCCCGGCTCGGGCACCGCGAACATCTCGTCGCGCACGGCGAGCCCGACGTCCGGGTGGTTGGAGAACACGCCGTCGGCGCCCCAACCGAACACCATCTCGTACACGGCCGGGTTGTTGGTCAGCGTGTAGAAGTGGATGAGCATCCCCGCGTCATGTGCGTTCTGAACGCATTGCGCGCTGGCGCCGCCGCCCGTGCTCATGCCAAGGCCATCCGCGAAAGCGGCGACCGCGGCGAAGTCGGTGATCTGCGAGCATGAACCGAGCAGGACGACCGGCAGGTCCGTCAGGCCCGCCCAGTTCTGGATCGTCGAGGCGTTGAACGACTGGAGGAACACGTTCTCGCTCGCGCCATCGAACAGACCCGCATATTTCGACAGGGCCAGCGTCTCGAGGATCTTCTGCTCGATCGCGGAGCCGGCGATCTTCGCCTCCGGATAAACGCCGACGACTTTGCCGGTCGTGTCGTAGATCTCTTTCACGTAGTCCAGGACCTGCTCGAAGGTCGGGATCTTGTAGTCGAAAGTCGGATCGAAATACGTGTCCTCGGTCTGGTAACCGGAGGATGTACGCGACCTGGCGGTCAGCTTCTGGATGTCGGCATAGGTGAGGTTTTCGATGTAGTACTGCCGCACACCGCTGACGACCACACCCTTCGCGAACAAGTCGGGATCGGTGGCGGCGAGAGCCTGCACGTTGGTCGTCGCGTTCAGGCTGCGGTCATGGCGCGCGACCAGGACGCCGTCCTGGGTCAGGAAAAGGTCGGGCTCGATGAAATCGGCGCCCATCTGGACGGCCAGCTTGTAGGCCTCCATCGTGTGCTCCGGCAGATAGCCGCTGGCGCCGCGATGGGCGATCACGAGGGGCGGCTGCCCGCTCAGCGTCATCGGCGCCGCCATGGCGGCCATCGGCACAATGCTGGCGCCGGCCAGCAGAAAGCCCGTCAGCAGGCTCGTCACGGCCGAGCGCCGCGCGCGAAAACTCGTCATTTCTCTGAATCCCCTGGGTTGATCGTCCTGTTCTCGCGGCGCGGATTGCGCCGCAACTGGCAGTAGACCGAAAGGCGGTTTCGCTCAGGCGGAGATTCTGTGAAGCTTTTGTGCGCCGCGGGGCTCAACCCTGCAGCGCCTTCCACATCTCGATGTCGCGTTTCGCCGTCCAGATGCGCGGATGGGCGATGCCGCCGGCCTCGTCGAAGGCGCGGCTGACGCAGAACGGCATGCAGTGCTCGAAGATGACCAGCTTGCCGTATTTCCGCTCCATGGCGGCGTAGGTCCGCTCGAACACCTGGCGCAGGTTCTTGCGCCCCTTCACGCCCTTGCGCGCATGCGCCAGCAATTCGGAAACGAACGCCTTGGTGCCGCGGATCGCGCGCGCGGAGGCGGCCGGCGTCATCAGGGCTTCGCCGCGCCCCGGGACCAGCCGCTTCGGCTTCAGGGCACTGAGCCGGTCGAGCGTCGCCGGCCACTCGGTGAGATGAGCATCGCCGCAATAGGGTGTCGCCCCCTCCTCGACCAGGTCGCCGGCGAACAGCACCTTCTCCTTGGGCAGCCACGCGATGGTGTCGCCCCTGGTGTGACCCGCGCCGACATGCATGATCCGCACTTCGCGCTTGCCGAGCCAGAGCGTCAGCTCGCGATCGAACACCAGGTTCGGCCAGGTCAGGCCGGGAACGGATTCGACGTCCTGGAACAGGCGCGGGAAACGCTGCACCTCTGACTTGAAATCCTGCGCGCCGCGCTCCTTGATCAGGTCGTAGGTGCCCTTGCTGGCGATGATGTACTCGGCGCCGTAGCCCGACGCGCCCATCACGCGCACCGCATGGTAGTGCGTCAGCAGCACATACTTGATGGGCTTATCGGTCACCGTGCGGATATGGCGGATGAGGTCCTGCGCCATCGACGGCGTCGCGCGCGCATCGACCACCATCACGCTGTCATCGCCGATGATCACGCCCGAGTTGGGATCGCCTTCGGCCGTCAGGCAGTAGGCACCGTCGGCGAGCTGGGTGAAGGTCTCTTTCTTCTCGGCGAGATCGCCCTGACTGGCAAACTTCTTCATGGTCATAGTCCCAGATAGGCTTCCTTGACGCGGTCGTTGGCAAGCAGAGCCTGCCCCGAATCCTGCAGCACGATGCGGCCGGTTTCCAGAACGTAGGCGCGGTCGGCGATCGCCAGCGCCGCGTGCGCGTTCTGCTCCACGAGGAAGATCGTCGTGCCGGCCGCCTTGAGCGCGCGGATCGTCTCGAAGATCTCGGCGACCAGTAGAGGCGCCAGCCCCATGCTCGGCTCGTCGAGCAGCAGGAGCGTCGGCCGCGCCATCAGCGCGCGCCCGATCGCCAGCATCTGCTGCTGGCCGCCCGACAGCGTGCCGGCCGGCTCGCGCCGCTTCTGCTTGAGCACCGGGAACATGGCGAAGACGCGGTCGCGGTCCTCGTCGATCCCGTCCCGGCGCGTGTAGGCCCCGAGGCGCAGGTTGTCTTCGACCGACAGCGGCCCGAAGACCTGCCGTCCTTCCGGCACCTGCGCGATGCCGAGCGCCACGCGCCGCGCCGCCTTCATACGGGTGATGTCCTCGCCGCCGAAGCGGATGGCACCGCCGCTCGCCGGCTGCACGCCGGAGATGGCGCGCAACAGCGTCGTCTTGCCGGCGCCGTTGGCCCCGACCAGCGCCAGCAGCTCGCCCTGCCGCACCGACAGGTCGATCCCCTTCAGCGCCTGGATGCGGCCGTAATGGCTGGTGAGGCCGGCCGTCTCGAGCAGCGCGGTCATGCCGTGCCCTCCGCGCCGGCGCCGAGATAGGCGCGGACCACGTCGGGATTGTCGCGCACCTCCGCGGCCGTGCCCTCGGCGAGGCGGCGGCCGTAGTCGAGCACCAAGATGTGGTTGGACACACCCATCACGAGCTTCATGTTGTGCTCGACCAGCACGACGGTCGTGCCCGCGGCGGCGATCGAACGGATCAGCTCGTCGATCTCCAGGGTCTCGCGCGGATTCAGGCCCGCCGCGGGCTCGTCGAGCAGCAGGATCTTCGGCTCCGCCGCGAGAGCGCGCGCGATCTCAAGCCGCTTGAGCGCGCCGTACGGCATCGAATCCGCGTCGGCATCGAGATAGGCCGCGAGCCCGACCCGCCCCATCAGCATGGCGGCGCGGTCATAGGCCTCGCGGTTCGCGCGCCGGATGACCGGAAGCTGCAGCATCGACGAGAGCAACGCCCGCGGCGCGTGCAGATGCCGGCCCACCATGACGTTCTCGATCGCACGCATGTTGAAGAAGATCTGCAGATTCTGGAACGTGCGGCCGACACCCTTGGCCGCGCGCTGCGACGTGGTCAGGGTCGTCACGTCCTCTCCGTCGAGACTGATGCGGCCCGCCGTGGGCGTGTAGATGCCAGTGACGAGGTTGAACAGCGTCGTCTTGCCGGCGCCATTCGGGCCGATGATCGAATGCACCCGCCCCGCCTCGACCGTAAAGGACAGATCGGCGACGGCATGGACGCCGCCGAAGGCCTTCGTCAGGCCATGGACGGACAGCAGGCTCACGGCGATCTCCGTCGCCACAGCGCCGCGAGGCTCGGCACCAGGCCGCGCGGCATGAAGATCATCACGCCGATCATGATGGCGCCCAGCGCCACGTGCTTGTAGTCGTGCGCCGCGGCCAGCACCTGCGGCAGCACGGTCAAGATCACGGCGCCGACCACCGCGCCGAAGGTCGACGCCATGCCGCCGAGCACCACCATGGTCACGAATTCGATGGAGCGCAGGAAGCCCGCCTCGACCGGGGTCACGAAGCGCTCGGCATGCGCGAACAGCGATCCGGCGACGCTGGCGAACACGGCGGACACGACGAACACCAGCACCTTGTAGCGCGTCGTGTCGATGCCGGTCGTCGCCGCGGCGATCTCCGAGCCGTGCAGCGCCCGCAGGGCGCGGCCGATCGGCGATTCGACCAGATTGAGCGAGAACCACACGGCGATGAACAAGGCACCCGCGGCGATCCAGTACCACGTGACGGCGCCTGTCAGCCGCCATTCCCACACCCACAGCGCCGGGACGTTCATGCCGTCCGGGCCGCCGGTGATGGGGATCTCGCGGTTGATGACGATGGCGATGATGATGCCGAGGCCGAGCGTCGCCATGGCCAGATAGTGGCCCTTCAGCCGCAGGATCGGCCGCGCCACCAGGAAGGCGAGCAGCGCCACACCAACCGCTCCCGCCAGCATCGCCAGCAGGCCCGGCCATTTGTAGTGCGTCGTCAGGATCGCGGAGGCATAGGCGCCCAGCGCGAAGAAGCCGGCATGGCCGAGGCTGATCTGCCCGGCATAGCCGATCAGCAGGTTCAGCCCGATGCAGACGATCGCGTTGAGCGCCGCCTTGATCGCAACGTCATAGTAGAAGTTGTTGGGAAAGAAGAACGGCAGCACCACGAGGATCGCCGCCAGGGCTGCCAGCCCGCCATGTCGCGCCGACAGGAGCCACGCCATGCCGCTACGCTGCGGACGGCGCAGCGCGCCGGCGGTCGCGGACTCGGTGGTCGGCTGCACCTAGACCCGCTCCGTGCGCTTCGTGCCGAACAGGCCGCTGGGCATGAAGAACAGCACGCCGAGGATGATCACGAACGCGACGGCGTCCTTGTAGGCGGAGCTGATATAGCCCGCCGACATCGCCTCGATGATGCCCAGCGCGATGCCGCCGGCGACGGCGCCGTAGCTGCTGCCAAGCCCGCCGAGAATCGCGGCGGCAAAGCCCTTCAGCCCGAGCATGATGCCGACGTCGTACTTGGTGAGCGTGATCGGCGCGGTCAGGATGCCGGCCAGCGCGCCCAGGGCCGCCGACAGGCCGAAGCTGACGAGCAGGATCGTCCGCGTCTCGATGCCGACGAGCTGGGCGGCGAGCGGGTTGTACGAAGTCGCCAGGATCGCCTTGCCGAGGCGCGTGTGCTCGAAGAACCAGCGCAGCGCCGCGACGACGACCGCCAGCGTACCGATGATCCACAGGCCCTGCGGCTGCAGCACAGCGCCGCCGAGCGCGATCGGGTCTTCGCCGCTGAACGCCGGCAGGCGGTGGAAGTCCTTGCCGAGCGTGACCTCGACGACACCGCGGATCAGGATCGAGGCGCCGATCGTGATGATGATCAGGGTCACAACGGTGGCGTTGCGCGCCGGCTCGACCGCGAACTTCTCGAGGAGAAGGCCGACGAGCACAACGAGGCAGACTGCCAGCGGCGCAGCGACGATCATCGGCAGCCCGGCGAACATCAGGAAGACGGTCCCCATGCCGCCCAGCATGACGAACTCGCCCTGCGCGAAATTGATGACGTGGCTGGCGTTGTAGATGATCGCGAAGCCGAGCCCCACCAGCGCATAGATCGCGCCGACCGTGATGCCCGAGAACAGAAACTGGAGGAACTGGGCCAATCGCGTCCTCGCCTTTCCCGGAAAGTGCGTAGGGGCGGGCCTTAAAACCCGCCCCTACAATAGCAGCCCGTCAAACAGGCGCTACTCGATCAGCTTCCACGTGTTGTTGCGGACCTCGACCATTTTGAACGAGTCGAGCGTGAGGCCCATGTGGTCCGTCGGCGACATGTTGTAGATGCCGTCCGTTCCGATGAAGCGCTTCGTGTTCTCGATCGCGTCGCGCACCTTCGCCTTGTCGGTCGAATTGGCGCGCTTGATCGCGTCGAGAGCGATGTGCAGCCCGTCGAAGGCGTGGCCGCCGAAGCCGGAAACCGGCTGGTTGTACGCCTCCTTGAACGCCCGCGTGTAGGCGAGCGAGACCTCGCGCTGCGGATCGCCGGCCGGAAGCTGGTCGGCGACCAGAAGCGCTGGGACCGGCAGGCGCATTCCCTCGGCGCCGCCGCCGGCGCCGTCGATGAACTGCTGCGAGGCGACGCCGTGGTTGAAGTAGAACGGGATGTTGGTCATCCCGAGCTGCTTCCAGTTGCGCGCGGTGATCGAGGTCGGCGCGCCGAAGCCGCAACCGAAGATCGCCTGCACGCCGGGCGTGTTCTTAATCTTGGTCAGCTGCGGGGTCATGTCAGTGTCGGTCGGCGCGTAGGTTTCGTCGGCGACGACCTTGATGCCGTATTTCGCGGCCTGCGCCTGTCCTTCCTTGCGACAGGATTGGTCGAACCCACCCGAGCCGCCGATGATGGCGACGTTGGTCAGGTTGCGCTTCTTCATGTCCTCATAGGACTTCTCCACCGCCATCCGGTCGGAGTGCGGCATCTTGAAGACCCATTTCTTGACCGGCTCGACGATCACGTTGGCGCCGGCCAGCGAGATGAAGGGGATCTGCGCCTCCTCGGCCAGGGGCACGACGGCCATCGTCTCGCCGGTCGTGCTGCCGCCGACGATGATGTCGACCTTGTCTTCCTCGATCAGCCGACGCGCGAAGGTCACCGCCTGGCGGGCGTCGCCGGCGCTGTCATAGATCACGACCTCGAGCTTGCGGCCGATCACCCCGCCCGCCTTGTTGATCTGGTCGACATAGAGCCGCAGGGTCTTGGCCTCGGGATCGCCCAGGAACGAGGCGGGGCCGGTCACGGACAGAAACGAGCCGATCTTGATCGGCTGCTGGGCCTGCGCCGGCGGGGAAAATGCGACCGCTGCGCCGGCGGCGGCAAGCATGCCGAGTGCGATTCGGCGGGACACGAACGTCATGACCGAGCCTCCCTGTATTTTTCTTGGCTAGATAGTTGCATTTGTAACTATGGGTCGCGCCCCTGTCCAGCGCACCGAACCGATCATACGGAGCCCGGCTTCCCGCTGTCCACGCCGGGGCAGGTACGGAACGATAGTCCGGCATTGCGAAGCCGGCCGTATCCCGGGATACAATCCCGCGGTGCCCTCGATCGTGGAAACCTGGCGCCTGCCCGACGACCTCGCCGGACCGTGGCTGCGGGCCGCCAGCCTCGGACGCCGCATCCATAAGGCGAAGGACGCGATCGTCTACGAGCAGGGCGAAATCTCGTCCCTCTTCTATTTCGTCATCAGCGGGCAGATCAAAGTGTCGATCCTGCGCTCCAACGGCCAGGAGACGATTCTCGAGTTCATGGGCCATGGTGCGCTGTGCGGCGAAGGGGCCGCGTTCGATGGCCTGCCCCGGTTTTCGGGCGCCACCGTCTGGCGCGACGCGGAGCTGATCGAGTTCGACGCAACCAGGCTGCGCGAGCCGTTCAAGGAGCGGCCGGACCTCGCGCTGTCGCTGCTGCGCATTACCGCCCTCAAGCAGCGCGTGCTCGCCACCAAGCTCGCACAGGCCCACACGCCGTCGCCCGAGGGCCGCATCGGCGAGTTCCTGCTGCGGCTCGGCCAGCTCTATGCAGTCCCCAGCCCGCAGGGGAATCTCATCCAGGTGCAACTAACGCACGAGCAGATCGCCGCCATCACCGGCACGTCGCGCGTCACCGTCACCCGCACCCTCACGCGCCTGCGCAAGGCCGGCACCATCGCCATCGAGGACGGCCGGATCCGCGTGCTGGACAGCGAAGCGCTCCGCCCGGAGTGATCGCGACCGCCGCGCGCGCCCTTGTATCCGCCGATACAGAGACGCGCGCCCGCGGCGCGCTAGTGTCAATGCAACAAGGAGATCCCCCGCATGAACAAGGCCCACAATCCCGGCTCGATCGCCCCGCCCTTCCGCAACATCTATTCGCACGGCGTGGAGACGCCGGCGGGCGCGCGGACCTTGTGGATCTCCGGGCAGGTCGGCACGAAGCCGGACGGCAGCCTTCCGCCGGACTGCGGCGGCCAGGCGGAGCAGATCATGGAGAACCTCAAGGCGATCCTCGCTTCCGCCGGGATGGATTTCAGCGATCTCGTCAAACTCAACGCCTACCTGGTCAAGGCGGAGGACATCCCCGTCTTCGCGCCGATCCGCGCCAAGCACCTGGGCGGCGCCAAGCCGGCGATGACCTCGGTCGTGGTCACCGCGCTTGCGGTGCCGCAATGGCTGATCGAGGTCGAGGCCGTGGCGTCGAAGAGCTGAGGCCGGACCGATGGCGGCGCCGGCGTCCATGCGCCCGCCCCCAGCGGCGCCCGCGCCGGAGGAGCTGGTCGCCCGCGCCCGGGCACTGATCCCGGTGCTGCGGGCGCGCGCCGCCGCATGCGAAGAGGCCAAACGCATCCCCGCCGAGACGGCGCGCGACCTCGTCGAGGCGGGCTTCTTCCGCATCACCCGGCCGGTGAGCGCCGGCGGCTATGCGATGAGCCCGTCGGTGCTGTGGGCGGTGACGCGGGAGATCGGGCGCGGCTGCGGCTCGACCGCATGGATCATGAGCCTGCTCGGCTTGCATCCGTGGCTGGTCGGCATGTTCGAGCCGCACGCGCAGGACGAAGTGTTCGCGGACGGCGACGCCATCGTGCCGGTCCTGACCGGCGGCGTCGGGCGCGACCTGGAGGTCAGGGCCGTCGCCAGCGGCTATGAGGTGAGCGGCCTGTGGCGCTACGCCTCCGGCATCGACGTCGCGACCTGGGTCATCGCCATGGTGCCGCTGCCGCGCGGCGACGCGATGGAGCCGCATCTCGTCCTTGTCCCCAAGGGCGAGTTCCGGATCGATCACGCAAGCTGGAACGTGCTGGGCATGCGCGGCACGGGCAGCAAGGACGTGCGGCTGGAGCGCGGCTTCGTGCCGACCCACCGCGTCGTGTCGTGGAGCGATGCCCAGCGCGGCATCTATCCGGGCGCAGCGATCAACCGCGAGCCGGCCTACCGCGCGCCGCTCAACGGGCTGTTCGCCATGTCGACCGCCGCGGCGGTCGTCGGCGTGGCCAGCGGCGCCGTCGACCACTTCGTCGACGCGGTCAGGACGCGCACCGTAATCGGCACGGGACAGCGGCAGATCGAAGACAAGGCCGCGCATCTCGAAGCAGGCCACTGCGCCGCGCAGGTGCACATGGCCTATGCCCTGCTGATGCGCGACGTCGACGAGATGATCGAGACGGCCGCACGCGGCGCGACATTCACTGTCGGGCAGCGCGCGCGCTATCGCATGGACGCGGCGCTGATCTCGCGCACGGCCCTCGCGGCGGCGGACCGCATGTTCAATGCCATCGGCGGCAGCCTGCTGCCGAGCGGCGCGCCGCTCGAACGCTGCTTCCGCGACATCCACGCGATGGCCTCGCACTTCCTGCTGCAGCCGGAGCCGGCGGCCGAACTCTACGGCCGCACCTTGCTCGGCCTCGATCTTCCGACCGGCGCGCGGATCTGATCGCCAGCAGCCCATTGATCACGGTCAAGCTTGGCGCGCGATCTCGTCGTCTTCCGCCGAACGGCTGAGTCGTCCCGCGTTACAGGAGCATGACAGCGGCACACCCAACGCATTGATCTGAAAGAACAGGCACGGTTCTTGCCTGCCGGCACTTCTGCGATTCACAAGATGGCGCCGGTCAAGCGCCGCAGGAGAAAACGGGACGATGCGCATCAGCACTCGCTTGCTTTGCACCACCAGCCTCATCGCTCTCTTCGGCACACTGTCGGCGACGCCCGCCACCGCCCTCGTCATCAATCAGAACGTCAACTTCGCCGCGGTGAACAAGAACCCGTGGACCGGCGGGCCGGCGTTCGAGCAGCAGTGGAACCTCACGCAGCCTTCGGTCGGCCCGGTCAGGGTCGACCTGCCGAAGCTCAACGGCAACCCGCTCAACATCATCGCCGACTTCCTCGGCATCGACCTGCCCTTCTCGGCCAATGTCGGGGCCGGCGGCACCGTTTCGGGCTCGGTGGGTTTCGACTTCGGCTATTACGTCAGCGGCGGCAAGCTGAACGTCAACTATCCCGCGCTCTCGACCCTCAACATCCAGACGATCGAGCCGGACGGCAATCGCGTGATCGCCGGACGTTCCTTCTCGATCGGCAGCAATTTCACGCCCGGCCTCAACACGATCAGCCCGCCGCTCACGCCGCAATATGTCGCCATGGCCGGTCTGGGCTACGAAGTGCTCACGCAGAACGTGTCCGCCGGCACGACGATGAAGGACCCGTTCCTCAAGACGACCTTTCCCTATGCGTCGGTGTGGGCGGACTTCAATTACGACATCAACGGCGGCGCATTCGTGGAAGCGACCGCGAAGGTGTTCGGCGCCTGCATCGTCTGCGCGCGCAAGGAGGTCAAGTTCGGCGACGGCCGCACCGTCACCCTGCTTGAGATCGATCCCGGCGGAAAAGGCCAGCCACCCGTCGTGCGCTTCCTCGGCAACCAGGTCAACCCGTTCCAGCCGATCCAGATCGGCCCCGCGAAGATCGAGTTCAGCTATCCCGACGTCGCCGTGCAGGGCTCGCTGCAGGGCGACCGCTCCGTGTTCGGCTCCGACACCAAATCCATCATCTCGGTGCAAGGCGGCGCGGAAAAGCTGATTCCGTTCATCGGTCCTTTCCTGCAGAACGGCGTCGGGCCGTTCGGCTACCAGTTGCTGTCGACCGACGGCGGCCCGAGCCTCGGCCTGTACCAGGATTTCCGCTTCACGCCGAAGCCGGAAATGCAGCTCGCCTTCAGCCAGCCCATTCTGCAGCGCGGCGCCGACGGCAAGTACCGTCCCACCAACGTGGTCCGGTTCGCGCTGGGCGATACCCTGGACATCATCGCGCCACTGACCCTCGGCGGTGCCGATCTGCGTGTCCAACCGACCTACTTCCTCAACAACACCGTCTACAACCAGACGGGCCTGAGCCTCGGCGTGCAGATGGATCTCGAGATGCTGCGGCTGACCAGCCCGTTCGGCTCGCTCGGGCCGGCCTTCAGGGATCATCTCGACTTCGAACTGGCGAGGATGACGCTGTTCGAGAACCAGTTCTCGCTCAGCCTCGGAGCGATCACCGGCCGTGCGTTCGAGCTCGACGTCGAATTCCCGCTCGACCTCACGTTCCAGGACCGCTTCGTTTTCGCGGGCGTCGTTCAGGACAGCGAGTATCCCGAGGGCGAAGGATTTCGCATCATCTACATTGACACCCTGACCGGCGAGCAGTTCTCGGACTTCGCGGAAGGCGAGATCCTCACACTCGGCGAGTTCGGTGACTTTCTGCAGCAGATCTTTATCGCGGACGAGGACGTTATCGGCGCAGGAGGCATTAATCTGGGCCGCGCGTTTTGCTTGGTGTGCGTGGATATATCAGAGTACCTGTTCGAGGAAGAGAGCCCGTTCCTCGATCTTGGGGACGACCTGCTGTTCCTTTCAGACCTGACCGTGTTCGACGACGGCGAGATCGACATCACCGATCATCCGATCCTCGGCATGAACAATTTCAAGGACGAGCACCGTCCGGTTGCAACGGAAATAGGTCCGACCGTATTCTTCGAGGTGCCGGAGCCGGGCACGTTGGCGGCGTTCCTGGCGGGTCTTGTCGGGATCGGAGTAGCGAGGCGGCGGCGTGCGACGACATAACTTGAAGACCGGCCTGATCGCCCTTGCGGCGATCCTTGCGGCGTTGCTCCATGGCGGCCGCGCCGAAGCGGGCATCGTTTCCGAGACGCGCTCCGGCTACTACGCCTATCAGGGGCTGACGGATTTCTTCACCGGGGTTCTGCTGACCCCCGACGACCTGTTCAGGACCGATCTCGGCACGGTCGTCAGCAAGTATATCGGCGAGACCGAGAAAGCCCTCGACGAGCTGTTCCGCCGGATCGAGCACAAGGACGTCATTCTGTTCTTCGACGAGGCCGACGCATTGTTCGGCGATCGGAGCGAGCCCGACCCCAAGGACCCTTATGCGCAGGACTTCATCCTGCTCGATCCTGGCACGGGCCGCTGGCTCGGACAGATCTATTACGCGCGGCTCGACGGCATCTACGAGCTGGACGGGCCATACAGCGTGCCCGCCCCCGCCAGCCTCGGGCTGTTCGCGGCAGGCCTGGTGATTGCCGCGGCGGCGCGCCGGCGCGCCCGCCCTCAGCCCCGCCCGCGATAGGGCGGAACACCCTGGTCGGGCAGCCATAGCCCCGCCGGCGGCCTGCCGGTCTGCCAGAACACATCGATCGGGATCCCGCCGCGCGGATACCAGTAGCCGCCGATGCGCAGCCAGCGCGGCCTGAGCAGGTCCACGAGCCGCTTGGCGATCGCGAGCGTGCAGTCCTCGTGGAACGCACCGTGGTTGCGGAAGGCGCCCAGGAACAGCTTGAGCGACTTGCTTTCGACCAGGAAGCGTCGCGGCGCGTAGTCGATCACCAGATGCGCGAAGTCGGGCTGCCCCGTGATCGGGCACAGCGAGGTGAACTCGGGCGCCGTGAAGCGCACGAGATAGAGCGTCGCCGGATGCGGGTTCGGGACGCGTTCCAGGACCGCGTCCTCCGGACGCTGCGGCGCGGCGACACTGCGTCCGAGCTGCTTGAGATCGCGATAAGTCTGTCTGGCCATCCCGCGTGTCATAGACCGGCGTCCGGCCGCGATCAACCGGAGGAGCCGGCCGCCGAACGGATTTGCAACGCCGGCCCGGTGATCTAGGATTGCGGCCAGGGGCCGTACTGTTTCGGCCACGCGCGGGGGGAACGATGCGCGAGTACATCAAAGTCTATCTGCCGATCGCACTCATCGTCGCCGCGGGGTTCTTCGTCGCGTATCGCCTGGTGGACCCGGCGCCGTCGAGCGTCCTTCGGATCGCGACCGGCCGGCCCGATGGCGCCTATGCGGCCGCCGCGGAGCGCTACAAGACGATCCTGGCCCGCGACGGCGTTACCCTGGAGATCGTCCACACGGCCGGCGCCACCGAGAACCTCCGGCGGATCGCGGATCCCGAGGGCGGCATCGACATCGCCTTCACCCAGGGCGGCATCGCCTCGGCGGAGCAAAACCCGGACCTCGTCTCGCTCGCCAGCGTCTTCTTCGAACCGCTCTGGATCTTCGTGCGGAGCGATCGCGCACCGCGCAGCCTCCTCGAGCTGGCCGGCCGGCGCGTGGCGATCGGCGCCGAAGGCAGCGGCACGCGCGCCCTGGCGCTGGAACTGCTGGCGTTCAGCGGCGCGCTGGAGCGCGCCACGCAAATCTCGGATCGCGGCGGCGACGACGCCGTCCGGGCGCTTTTGAACGGCGAGATCGACGCCGCGTTCTTCGTGGCGGGACGCCCGACGCCGATGCTGACGCCCCTGCTTGGCGCGCCCGGCATCCGCCTGCTGAACCTGGAGCACGCGGAAGCCTACAAGTTCCGCCATCAATACCTGACCAGCGTCACGCTGCCGGCCGGCGTCATCACCATCGATCCGCCTGTGCCGGCCCGGGACGTCGCCTTACTGGCGCCGGCGGCGGCGCTGATCGCGCGCGACGGGCTGCATCCGGCGCTGATCGACCTCGTCCTCGGCGCCGCGAAAGAGGTGCATGGGCCGCGCCAGCTCTTTGCCAAACGCGGCGAATTCCCATCGGCGAACTACCTCGACTTCCCGCTCGAGCGGCAGGCGCAGCGCTACATCGAATCAGGCCCGTCCTTCCTGCGGCGGTATCTACCGTTCCAGATCGCCGGCTTCGTCGAACGGCTCTGGGTCCTTATCCTTCCGCTGCTGACCCTCGTGATCCCGCTGATGCGCGTGGCGCCGCCGGCCTACCGCTGGCAGGTACGCCGCAAGGTCTACCGCTGGTACAAGCATCTGCGCCGGCTCGAGGACGAGATGTCGACCGTCAAGGACGCGAAGACACAGGCGGCGCTGCTGGACAGGCTGAACGCGATGCAGCGCGACGTCGGCAAGGTCGGCGTGCCGCTGTCCTACGCGGAGCACCTCTATCACCTGCGCCTGCACATCGAGTTCCTGCGCCAGCGCATCGAGGCGCTGCAGCCGGTCGAGGCGGCGCCGCCCGCGCCTAAAGCGAAGGCAAAGGCGAGCTGACGATACGGAGTTATTGCTCGACGGCCGCGCAGGCCTGGCGACCTTCGAACGCAGCTATGAACGCGGCCAGCGCGCCCCGCTCGATCGCGCCCCGCAAATCCGCCATCAGGTCCTGGTAGTAGGTGAGATTGTGCCGCGTCAGCAGCATGAGGCCCAGGATCTCCTCCGCCTTGAACAGGTGATGGAGATAGGCGCGTGAGTAGTGCCTGCACGCCGGGCAGCCGCACTCGGAGTCGACCGGCGAGGCATCCTCGGCATGGCGCGCATTGCGCAGGTTGAGCGTGCCGGTGCGCGTGAAGGCCTGCGCCGTCCGGCCGGACCGTGTCGGCAGCACGCAGTCGAACATGTCGATGCCGCGCGCCACCGCCGCGACGATGTCGGCAGGCTTGCCGACGCCCATCAGGTAGCGCGGGCGATCGGCGGGCAGATGCGGCTCGGTTTTCTCCAGGGTCGCGGTCATCAGCTCGAACCCCTCGCCCACCGCAAGGCCGCCGACGGCATAGCCGTCGAAACCGATCGCGGCCAGCGTCTTCGCCGATTCCTCGCGCAGATCCGGATACACGCTGCCCTGCACGATCCCGAACAGGCCGTAGCCGGGGCGCTCGACGAAGGCCTTGCGCGAGCGCTCCGCCCAGCGCATCGACATGCGCATCGATTTCGCCGCGTCCGCCTCGCTCGCCGGATAGGGCGTGCATTCGTCGAAGGCCATGGTGATGTCGGCGTCGAGCAGGCGCTGGATGTCGATCGAGCGCTCCGGCGTCAGCTCGTGGCGCGAGCCGTCGATATGCGACTGGAACACCACGCCCGTCTCGTCGATCTTGCGCAGCGACGACAGCGACATGACCTGGTAGCCGCCCGAGTCGGTCAGGATCGGCCGCTCCCAATGCATGAAGGGATGCAGGCCGCCGAGCCGCGCGATGCGCTCCGCGCCGGGACGAAGCATCAGGTGGTAGGTGTTGCACAAAAGGATCTCGGCGCCGGTCGCACGCACATCCTCCGGCGTCTGGGACTTGACCGTCGCCGCCGTGCCGACCGGCATGAACGCGGGCGTCTCGATCGTGCCGCGGCCGGTGGTCACGCGACCGCGCCGCGCGCGGCCATCCCTGGCCAGCAGCGTGAAGCCGAAGCCGCTCATGTCCGCCCCGCCGGATGCAGCAGGCACGCATCGCCATAGGAGAAGAAGCGATAGCGACAGGCGATCGCATGCGCGTAGGCGGCCTTCATGCGATCGAGCCCGGCGAAGGCGGAAACCAGCATGAACAGCGTCGAACGCGGCAGGTGGAAATTTGTCAGGAGCAGATCGACCGCCCGGAAGCTGAATCCCGGCAGCACGAAGAGCCGTGTCTCCCCCTGCCACGGCGCGATGCGCCCGGCCTGCTGCGCGACGGTCTCCAGCACGCGCAGCACCGTCGTCCCCACCGCGACGATGCGGCCGCCCGACTCGCGCGCGGCATTCAGCATCGCCGCCGTCTCGGCCGAAACCTCTCCCCACTCGGCATGCATGCGATGCTCCTCGACGATCTCCGATTTGACGGGCAGGAACGTGCCGGCCCCGACATGCAGCGTGATGGCCGCGCGTTTCACGCCCGCGGCATCGAGCGCCGCGAGAAGCTCCGGGGTGAAATGCAATCCGGCGGTGGAGGCGGCGACAGCGCCCTCGCGACGGCTCCAGACGGTCTGGTAATCCGCGTCGTCGCGCGTCTCGCCACCGGCGGCGCGCCTGATATAGGGCGGCAGTGGCATGCGGCCATGCCGGTCTAGTGCCTGGATGATCGAGCCCTCGGCCAGTGCGAACGCCAGCGTCACCTCGCCGCCCTCCCCCTTCTCGCGCAATTCGGCGCTGAACCCGGGCGCGAAATCGATGACGTCGCCGACGCGGAGCCGCTTGCCCGGCCGCGCGAAGGCCCGCCAGGTCGTGTCGTCGACCCGCCGGTGCAATGTCACCTCCACGGCAACGTCGCGCCGCCGGCCGTCGAGCCGCGCCTTGATCACCTTCGTGTCGTTGTACACGAGGACGTCGCCCGCCCGCAGAAGCCGCGGCAGATCGCGAATCGAGCGGTCGGTCAGGGTCGCGCCGACCTCCAGAAGACGGGAGGCGTCGCGCGGTTCAACCGGGTGCTGGGCGATCAGCTCGACCGGCAGGTCGAAATCGAAGTCGGACAGTTTCACGGGGCGCAGGCATAGCCCCTGCCCGGCGCCCGCTCAACCCCTATAGCGCCAGCCGCTGCCAGGTGCGCGCCACCAGCCGCCCCGCATCCGACGGCGCGATGTCCGGCCGCTCGGCCGCGAGGATATCGAGAATGAAGGACTGGATCTGCTGCGGGGCCAGATGCCGGGATGCAGCGATATCCAGCGCCTCGAGGATCAGATCGGTGAGGTCGGGACGTACGGCGAACATGCTCATGGGTACGGGTGTGGCAGCTCCGTAGTTGCGCCGTAGCACGAACGGCTCCGAGTCGCGAAGTCCCTCATCACCCTAGAAGCGGATGGTTAATGCCTCATTTGCGAGCAGGACAATCTGTCGCGGGGACTCTGCGCCACGATGCGTCCTATCGTTTCCTCACGATGACTCGCCGCCTACTCCATCTCAGCGGGTCGACCCGAATGGGTCGCGACGACATGACCGCCCGGGTGGCGGAAGCAATTTCGCGCAGCGGCGCGGTGCTCGTCGATTTCTCGATCTTCGCGAACCTCTCCACGACCATGCGGGTCGAACTGTCGTCCCGGCAGGTCAAGGCGCTCAGCCACTGCCTGGGAGCGACCGGGCTCACCCTGGACGAGTCGAGCCAGCGCAGCATGGCGACGTGCGGGGACGGCGGCGATGTCGTGGCGACCCTCAAGATCACGTTCCTGCGCGGCGAACAGGGCCGCCGGCCAGAGGCGATGGCCGCGGCTGGCTGATCAGGCCGCCTGCTCCCACTCCGTAAGCACGTCAGGATCGGTTTCCTGCGCCTGACGACCACTGCGAAGGGCCGCGATCGCCGCCGGGCGCAGCCGCGCCAACGCCCACACCGCCATGGCCCGCACCAAGGGTGATGCGTCCTCCAGCCGCTCCTCGGCGACGGTGGCAAGCGTCTCGTCGCCGCTATTGCCGATTGCAATCAAGACGTTGCGGACGAACCGGTCGCGCCCGACGCGCTTGACCGGCGAGCCCGAGAACACCTGCCGGAACGCCGCGTCGTCTAGTCGGGCAAGATCCGCGAGGCGCGGGGCCGACAGCTCCGCCCGCGGCAGCAGGTCGGCATCGCGGGTGCGGCGCGCGAACTTGTTCCACGGGCAGACCGCGAGGCAGTCGTCGCACCCATAGATGCGGTTGCCCATCGCCGCACGGAACTCGCGCGGAATATGGCCCTTGTGCTCGATGGTCAGGTAGGAGATGCAGCGCCGCGCATCGAGCCGGTACGGGGCCGGGAATGCCGCGGTCGGACACACATCGAGGCAGCGCCGGCAGCCCCCGCAATGATCCGACTCGGGCGGGTCGGGCGCGATCTCCAGGGTCGTGAAGACCTCGCCTAGGAACAGCCAGGAGCCGAACGCGCGCGAGACGAGATTCGTGTGCTTGCCCTGCCAGCCGAGGGCCGCGGCCTGCGCCAGCGGCTTTTCCATCACTGGCGCGGTGTCGACGAAGACCTTGACCTCCGCGTCCAGCCCCTCGTGCATCCAGCGCGCCAGCGCCTTGAGGCGCTTCTTGATCAGGTCGTGATAGTCGCGGCCCTGCGCATAGACACTGATCGTGCCGCGATCGTGCCGCCCGAGGGCCGCCAGCGGGTCCGCCGCCGGTCCGTAATTGGCGCCAAGAACGACCACGGTCCGCGCTTCCGGCCACAGGACCAGCGGGTCGCCCCGGCGTGCGGCCGTCTCGGCCATCCAGCCCATGTCGCCGTGCTGGCCGGCGGCGACGAAATCGGCCAGCCGCTCCTTCGCCTGCGCCCCGAGCTGCGCACGCGCGAAGCCAACGGCGTCGAAGCCCAGCGCCAGGGCCTTGTCGCGGATCTGCTGCCGTGCTTGGGCCGGATCGAGTGGCATGTGGCAGGCTTACCCCGCCGCCGCCAGCCGGGCAATCGACGCCATTCCGCTAGGGCCGGCGCCCGGGAATTTGCTAGGATTCAGAGACTGCTGCGGCGCAGCAAGGGACCCCCATGGGCGAAGCGATCCGGTTTCTTCTGAACGGCGAGCCGCGCACGGTTTCGGACGTCGATCCGACCATGACCGTGCTGGAGTACCTCCGTACCGTCGAACGGAAATGCGGCACCAAGGAGGGCTGCGCCGAGGGCGATTGCGGGGCCTGCACCGTCGTCGTGGCGCGCCCCGACGGCTCCGGCGGCCTGGACTACGCGCCGATCAATTCCTGCATCCAGTTCCTGCCGACGCTCGACGGCAGCCAGCTCATCACGGTCGAGGGGCTGAAGCAGCCGGACGGCAGCCTGCATCCGGTGCAGGAGGCGCTGGTCGCCAGCCACGGCTCGCAATGCGGCTTCTGCACGCCCGGCTTCGTCATGTCGCTGTTCGCGCTCTGGCATCGGACCAAGGCGCCGTCCGCCGAGGACGCGCTGCAGGCGCTCGCCGGCAATCTGTGCCGCTGCACCGGCTACCGGCCGATCCTCGAAGCCGCGCATCGCATGTATGACGGCGCCGCGAGCGACCAGTTCGATGCGACGCGCCAGGCGGTCGCGGATCGGCTCGCCACGTTCGTCCGAGCGCGCGGCCTCGCCTATGCCGCACAGGGCAAATCGTTCTTCGCGCCGCGCAGCCTTGCCGAACTGGCGGACGTGATGGCCCGTCATCCCGAGGCGACGCTGCTTGCCGGCGGCACCGATTTCGGCCTGTGGGTGACGAAGCAGCACAAGACATTCGACTGCATCGTCTATCTCGGCGAGATCGCCGAGCTGCGGCGCATCGCGCGCAGCGCCACGCATCTGGAGATCGGCGGGAGCGTTACATGGACGGACGCCCTGCCCCAGCTCGTCGACCTCCATCCCGCGCTGCGCGAGCTGCTGCTGCGTTTCGCCTCGGTCCAGATCCGCAACGCCGCGACCATCGGCGGGAACATCGCCAACGCCTCGCCGATCGGCGACGGACCGCCGCCGCTGATCGTACTGGGCAGCACGCTCGTGCTGAACGGGCCGCAGGGCGAACGCGCGATCGCGCTCGAGGATTTCTTCACGAGCTATCGCAAGACGGACCTGCGCCCCGGCGAGATTGTCGCGCGCGTGCGCGTTCCTCTGCCCGCATCCGACGCGAGGTTCGCCGTCTGGAAAGTGTCCAAGCGCTTCGACCAGGACATCGCCGCGGTCTGCGGCGCCTTCCTGCTGCGTTTCGTCGACGGACACGTGCTGTCGGCGCGGATTGCCTTCGGCGGCATGGCGGCCGTGCCCGCCCGCGCGAAAGCCGCGGAGGCCGCGCTCGCCGGAAAGCCATGGACCCTTGCGACCGTACGGGCGGCAATGGCGGCGCTGGATCGCGACTTCACGCCGATCGGCGACATGCGCGCCTCGCAGGACTATCGGCGCATGGTGGCGCGCAACCTGCTGCTGCGTTTCTATCACGAGATGGCCGGCGACGCGCCGGCGCGGGTCAGCGCCTATGGCTGACGGCACCAATCGCGACGCCGGGGCGGTGCATGCGGCGATCCCGCACGACAGCGCGCGCAAGCACGTCTCGGGCGAGGCGCTGTACGTCGATGATATGCCGGAGCCGGCGGGGCTCCTGCACGCCTGGATCCTGACCAGCCCGCGCGCGCATGCACGTATAGCTTCGATCGACGTTGCGGCAGTTGTCGCACAGCCCGGCGTCGTCGTCCTCACGGCGGCCGACCTGCAGGGCTGCAACGACGTCGGCCCGATCTTCGCCGGCGAGCCGATCCTGGCCGAAGGCGTCGTGGAATATATCGGCGAGCCCGTGCTCGCCGTCGCCGGACAATCGATAAAGGAAGCGCGGCGCGCAGCGCAGCTCGCGAAGATCGAATACGCCGACCTGCCGGCATTCCTGTCGATCGAAGGGGCCTGGGCCGCGCAATCCTTCGTGTCGCCGCCCTATACGCTGGCGCGCGGCGACGCGACGGCCGCATTGGCCAAGGCGCCGCGGCGCCTGTCCGGGGAGCTGCGCATCGGTGGCCAGGACCACTTCTATCTCGAAGGCCAGGTCGCGATGGCGGTGCCGCAGGAGGACGGCGACATGGCCGTCTTCTCCTCGACACAGCACCCGACCGAGATCCAGAAGATGGTCGCGCGCGTGCTGGGCAAGCCGATGAACGCGGTGACGGTCGAGGTGCGACGGATGGGCGGCGGCTTCGGCGGCAAGGAGACCCAGCCGGCGATCTTCGCCTGCATTGCCGCTGCACTCGCCCGCAAATCAGGGCGCCCGGTGAAGCTGCGGCTCGACCGCGACGATGACATGATGATCACCGGCAAGCGCCACGATTTCCTGGCGCGCTACGACGTCGGGTTCGACGACGACGGACGCCTGGTCGCAATGGACATGGCGCTGGCGGCCCGCGCGGGCCACGTCGCCGACCTGTCGCCGTCGATCGTCGATCGCGCGCTGTTCCATGCCGACAACTGCTACTTCATCCCGGATGTGCGGATCGCCGGCTTCGCGTGCAAGACGCACACGCAGTCGAACACCGCCTTCCGCGGCTTCGGCGGCCCGCAGGGCATGCTGGCGATCGAGCATGTCGTCGACGAGATCGCGCGCACGCTCGGCAAGGACCCGTTGGAGGTCCGGAAGATCAACTTCTATGGGCCTGGTGAGCGCGATGTCACGCCCTACCACCAGACGGTCGAAGACAACATCATCCATGACATCGTCGCCGAGCTGGAGCGCAGCGCCGACTATTCCGGGCGGCGCGCCGAGATCGACGCCTTCAACCGCGGCAGCCCGATCGTCAAGAAGGGACTGGCGCTGGCGCCGGTGAAGTTCGGCATTTCCTTCACCGCGACGCATTTCAACCAGGCCGGCGCGCTGGTGCACGTCTACAACGACGGCTCCGTGCACCTCAACCACGGCGGCACCGAAATGGGCCAGGGCCTGTTCATCAAGGTGGCCCAGGTCGTCGCCGACGAATTCGCGATCCCGGTCGACGCGGTCAAGATCACCGCGACCACGACCGGCAAGGTGCCGAACACGTCGGCGACCGCCGCGTCCTCCGGCAGCGACCTCAACGGCATGGCCGCGCAGGCGGCGGCGCGCACCATCCGGCAGCGCCTGGCCGACTTCGCGGCCGGGCTCTGGAACGTGCCGCCCGACTCCGTGCGGTTCAGCGACGGCCGCGTCGGCGCCGGCGAGCACGGTATGACGTTCGCCGCGCTGGTCGACCTCGCCTACAAGGCGCGCCTCTCGCTGTCGTCCACCGGCTTCTACCGCACGCCGAAGGTGCACTATGACCGCGCCGCGGCGCGTGGCCGGCCGTTCTTCTACTTCGCCTACGGCGCCGCCGTGGCCGAGACGATCGTCGACACGCTGACGGGCGAGTACCGCTGCCTACGCGCCGACCTGCTGCACGATGTCGGCCGGTCGATCAACCCGGCGGTCGACATGGGACAGATCGAGGGCGGCTTCATCCAGGGGATGGGGTGGTTGACCAGCGAGGAGCTGTGGTGGGATGAAAGCGGCCGCCTCATGACCCACGCTCCGTCGACCTACAAGATTCCCGTCGCGCGCGACCTGCCGCCGGATTTCCGCGTGCGCATCTTCGAGCGCTCGGCCAACCGCGAGGAGACGGTCTACCGCTCGAAGGCCGTCGGCGAGCCGCCGCTGATGCTCGCGAACGCCGTGTGGCTGGCGCTCAAGGATGCCGTCGCCGCGGCCGCCGACCATCGCGTCGTGCCGAGGCTCAACGCCCCGGCCACGCCGGAAGCGGTGCTGATGGCCATCGACGAGGCGACGCGGCGCGCCGCCGCGCCGGCATCGCAGGCGGCGGGCGGATCATGACTCCCGTCGCCGATGACTGGCTGACGGCCCTGCAGTCGCTGCGCGCGCGCGGCGAGCCGTGCGTGCTCGTGACCCTCGCCGCGGTCGCCGGGTCGACGCCGCGCGAGCACGGCAGCAAGATGGTGGTGACGCGCGACGCCATCACCGGCTCGATCGGCGGCGGTCATCTCGAGCACCGCGCGACCGAGCATGCGCGGCAGATGCTGGTCGCCGCCGCGAATGCGCCGCGGCTGGAGACGTTCAACCTGGGCCCGCATCTCGGTCAATGCTGCGGCGGCAAGGTCAGCGTGCTGTTCGAGCCCTTCGCCCCGGCCGACTTCACGATTGCCGTGTTCGGCGCCGGCCATGTCGGCAAGGCCCTAGTCGGCGTGCTTTCAGGACTGCCGGCGCGCATCCTGTGGATCGACTCGCGCGCCGAGCAGTTTCCGCCCGAGATCCCGCCGGGCATCGAGCGGATCGTCGCGGCTATTGCCGAGGACGAGGTCAAGGACCTGCCGGCCGGCACCTTTGCACTGATCATGACGCACAGCCACGACCTCGACCTCACCCTATGCGAGAAGCTGCTCCGGCGCGGCGATTGCCGCTATGTCGGGCTGATCGGCTCCGCGACCAAGTGGAAGCGTTTCGAGGCGCGCCTGCTGCACAAGGGCTTCGCGCCGGAGCAGGTCGCCGCGATCCGCTGCCCGATCGGCATCGACGGCATTGCCGGGAAGCACCCGCGCGAGATCGCCATCGCCGTCGCGGCGGAGCTGCTGTTGCTGCACGGCAGGTCGATGCAGTCGGCCGCGCCCGACGCGGCAGTCCGGCAGGCCTGACCCGCGCATGCATCTGCTGCCCGCCCTGCTCTTCGCGCTTGCCTGCACCGCCGTGTCCGCTGCGATCACCTGGGCGATGGCGCGCTCGGCGCTGCTCGTCGATGTGCCGAACGCGCGCTCCTCGCATGTCAGGCCGACACCGCGCGGCGGCGGGCTCGGCATCCTGGTCGCCTTCGCCGCCGGCGTGGTCGCGCTGGAGGCGGTCGTCGACCTCCCTGACGGGGCCGCGCTCGCGGGACTGATCGCCGGGGCCGCCCTGATGGGCATCGCCGGGCTGGCCGACGACATCCGGACCATGTCCTTCGCGACGAAGCTGGTCGCGCAGATCATCGCCAGCGCGCTGGCCATGGCGGGCGGCCTCGTCGTCTCTGTCTTCTACGTGCCCGGCATCGGCGCCGTCGAATTGGGCTGGTTCGGCTATGTCGTGACGATGCTCTGGCTGATCGGGCTGACCAACGCCTTCAACTTCATGGACGGGCTCGACGGGCTGGCCGGCGGCACCGCGGCGATCGCCGGGCTGTTCCTCAGCATTGTCGCGGCGCTGCTCGGCAACACCGCCGTGGCACTGCTCAGCCTGACGGTCGCGGCGACCAGCGCCGGCTTCCTTTCGCTCAACTTCCCGCCGGCGCGCATCTTCATGGGCGACGTCGGCAGCCAGTTCCTCGGATTCACCTTCGCGGCACTCGGCGTCCTGCTGGCGCAGGCGGACCCGACCGGCACCATCATCCTGGTCGTGCCGCTGCTGCTGTTCCACTTCGTATTCGACACCGCCTTCACGGTACTGCGGCGCCTGCGCCGCGGCGAAAACCTCTCCGCCGCACATCGGTCACATCTTTATCAGCTCCTGAACCGCGCCGGATTGACGCACCGCCATGTCGCCGGCGCGCACTATGCGATGGCAGTCATCCACGGTTGCGTTGCGCTGTGGTTCATCGGCGCCGAACCGTCGCGCCGTTGGCTCGCATTCGTGGCTCTGCTTGCCGCGCAGTCGGCCTACGCCACGATCAGTCTAAGGTTGTTCGCGGTCAGGAATAATTCTGTGACACCTTAATGCAGATCAGCGCGCTGAAAGTATTGGCGAAAGACTTCAAAGCATAATACGGCCAAGCTTGTTTACCATTTTCCTTGGAGGTTAACCCGCAGTTAACCATGCCGGCCTACCCCTGAGGCCATTCCAGAACACCACTAAATTCGGGATGGCGGCATGACGACTACGCTTATGGAACGTGGCACGGGTGGCCTGGTCGAGCACAAGGACGATGTGCTGCTCGCCTGCCTTGTCTGGCTGACTCAGCACTATGAGCGCCCGATCTCGGCCGACGCCTTGCGCGCGGGCCTGCCGCTGGTCGACAACCAGTTGACGCCCGAGCTGTTCGTGCGCGCCTGCGAGCGCGCCGGCCTCGTCGCCCGCACCGTGAAGCGGCCGATCGGCGGATTCACCGAGGCCTCCCTGCCCGCGGTGCTGCTGCTGCAGGACCGGCAGGCCTGCATCTTTACCCGCATGATCGACGCGAAGACGGCCGAAGTGCTGCTGCCCGAGAGCGGCTTCGGCGTCACGCGCATGCCCCTGGCGGAACTCCAGGCTCGCTATCTCGGCTTCGGAATCCTCACCAAGGCGGTCTACCGCGCCGCTGACCGCGCCGCCGACCCGATGGAAGGTGTCGCGACCGGCCGCCACTGGTTCCGCAGCACGCTGATGAATTACTGGACGGTCTGGGCGCAGGTCGGCGTCGGCGCGGTCCTCATCAACCTGTTCGCGCTGGTGACGCCGCTCTTCGCCATGAACGTCTATGACCGCGTCGTGCCGAACCTGGTGATGGAGACGCTGTGGGCGCTCGCCATCGGCGCGATCGTCGTGCTGGGCTTCGAGTTCGCGGTGCGCCTGCTGCGCGGCTACTTCATCGACTTCGCCGGCAAGAATGCCGACATCCTGCTCGCCAACCGGATCTTCCAGCACATCCTCGGCATGCAGCTCTCGCACCGTCCGGCCTCGGCCGGCGCGTTCGCCAACGAGCTGCGCGAGTTCGAATCGCTGCGCGACTTCTTCACCTCGGCGACGCTCACCACCCTCCTCGACCTGCCCTTCGTGTTCCTGTTCATCGCCATGATCGCGATGATCGGCGGCAGCCTCGCCTGGGTCCCGCTGGCCGCGGTCCCGATCGTGATCGCGGTCGGCCTGGCGATGCAGGTGCCGCTCGACCGGATCGTGCGCCGCTCCTTCCGCGAGGCGGCGATGCGCCACGCCATCCTGGTCGAGACGCTCAACGGCCTCGAGACCATCAAGTCGATCGGCGCCGAGGGCCGCACGCAGCGCCAGTGGGAGCAGTTCGTCGCGATGTCGTCGAAGTCGGGCCTCGCCGGCCGGCTCTTCGCCTCGATCGCCGTGAACTTCTCGATCCTGGCGCAGGGACTGGTCTACGCGATCATGATCGTGTTCGGCGTGTACCAGATCGCCGCGGGCAACATGACGACGGGCGCCCTCATCGCCTGCTCCATCCTGTCCGGCCGCGCGATGGCGCCGCTGGCGCAGGTCGCCGGCCTGCTGACCCGCTACAACCAGTCCATGCAGGCGCTCAAGGCGCTGGACCGGGTGATGCAGTCGCCGCTCGAGCGGCCCGCGGGACACGGCCTGCTCCACCGGCCGCACCTGGCCGGGGCGATCGAGTTCCGCAACGTCAGCTTTGAATACCCGCACGGCGGCGGCAAGGCGCTCGACGACGTCTCGTTCAAGATCGCGCCGGGCGAGAAGGTCGCGATCGTCGGCCGCGTCGGCTCGGGCAAGAGCACGACCAGCAAGCTCATGCTCGGCCTGTTCCGGCCGACCGCGGGCGCCGTTCTGGTCGACGGCACCGACAGCCGCCAGATCGACCCCGCCGACCTGCGCCGCAACATCGGCACGGTGCCGCAGGACATCTTCCTGTTCAACGGCACGATCAAGGACAACATCGTCCTGGGCGCGCCCGAGGCCACCGACGCGAACGTCCTGTTCGCGAGCCGGCTGGTCGGCCTGGACGAGTTCGTGCGCATGCTGCCCGACGGCTACGACCTGGTCGTCGGCGAGCGCGGCGAGCGCCTGTCCGGCGGCCAGAGGCAGGCGATCGCGCTGGCCCGCGCCTTCGTGCGCGATCCGTCGATCGCGCTGCTGGACGAGCCGACCAGCGCCATGGACCAGGGCACCGAGGAGATGATCAAGCGCCGCCTCGCGCACGCGCTCAGCGGCCGCTCGCTGGTGCTGATCACGCACCGGCCGTCGCTGCTGACGCTGGTCGACCGGCTGATCGTGCTCGATCGCGGCCGCGTCGTCGCCGACGGACCGCGCGATACGGTGATCAAATCGATGATGCAGGGACAACTCCGCCCGGTTCCAACCGCCGGCGCAGCAGGAGCCACGCAATGAACACGACCACTTACGAGCAGGCCCTCCTTTCGGACCTGCGCTCGACGACGAAGGCGCGCCCGCCGCTGGCGACGACGCTGTTCCTGCTGCTCATCGCGCTGCTGGCGGTCTCCTTCGGCGTCTGGTCCGCTTTCGCCCATATCGACGAGGTCGCGGTCGGCAACGGCAAGATCATCCCGTCCTCGCAGGTCCAGATGATCCAGAACCTGGAAGGCGGCATCCTGTCGGAGATGCTCGTCCGTGAAGGCGAGATGGTCGAGCAGGGCCAGATCCTGCTGCGCGTCGACGGCACCGGCTTCCAGTCGGAGCTGCGCCAGAACCGCGCGCGGCATGCCGCCCTGGAAGGCCAGATTGCGCGCCTGTCCGCGGAGACCGAAGGACACGCCATCGCCTTCCCGCCGCACATCCTGGCCGAGCGCCCGGACGTCGCGGAACGCGAGATCGCGCTGTTCAACTCGCGCCTGAGCGAGCTCGAGGCGGCGCTGGAAGGCCTGCGCCAGCAGGTCGAGCAGCGGCGCCAGGAAGTCAACAACCTCAAGTCCCGCGAGCAGTCGCTGGCGCGCGGCCTGTCCTTCGCGCAGCAGGAGCTGTCCATGTCGCTCGAGCTGGCCGAGAAGGGCTATCGCTCGAAGCTGGAGGTGCTGAAGCTGCGCCAACGCTTCACCGAGCTCGAGGGCCAGCTCGACTCGACCCGCATCGCCATTCCGCAGGCACAGGCGGCGCTGAGCGAGGCCGAGCGCCGACTCGAGGAACGCCGCCTCTCGCATCGCAGCCAGGCGCTCGCTGAGCTCACGGCGCAGAAGGCGGAGCTGGTGGCCCTCAACGAAGGCCTGCGTGCGCAGGAAGATCGCGTCACGCGGCGCGAGGTGCGCTCGCCCGTGCACGGCATCGTCAAGCAGATGAAGGTCCACACGATCGGCGGCGTGATCCAGCCCGGCGCCGATCTGGTCGAGATCGTCCCCGTCGACGACCAGTTGCTGGTCGAGGCGCGCGTCTCGCCCGCGGACATCGCCTTCATCCGGCCCGGCCAGAAGGCGACGGTGAAGCTCTCCGCCTACGACTTCTCGATCTATGGCGGGCTCGACGCCGAGCTCGACCATATCAGCGCGGACAGCCTGCTGAACGAGCGCGGCGAGCCCTACTACCTGATCCGCGTGCGGACGAAGGAGAACCATCTCGGCACCGACGCGAAGAAGCTGGCCGTCATGCCGGGCATGGTCGCCACCGTCGACATCGTCACGGGCGACAAGACCGTATTCCAGTACATCATGAAGCCACTGCTCAAGACGACGCAGCGGGCAATGAGGGAACGCTAAAGGCCGATCCGACCGCTCCGTTTGACTCAAGGGGCAGGCACCCGCCTGCCCCTCTCTTTTTGGCGGCCTCCGCACGGACGGCCTGCTCACCCGATAGAGCCGCGCCAGCCTCCCGCGAGGCAAAGTAGAATGGCTTCGCCTTGGCGCGGCCTGCCGGCCGCTTGCCGGGCTTAGCGGCCAAACGCCTCCGCCTCCCGGTGATCTCCGCCAAGGGCACTTGCAGTAGCAAGCGGCGCGATGGAGGCCATCGCCATGTCTATCGACGAAAGCGATCCGATCCGCCGGCGCGAGGTGCTCTGCGGTGGCGGCGCCGCCGTATTCACGGCAATGCTGGCGACCCTCGTCGGCACGGCGCGGACAGCCACGGCCCAGCCCGTGGCCGCAGCGGTTCCGGAAGTCGACCGCGTCGCGGTGCGCGTCGTGGTCGACAGCTACCAGTTCGCCGTCGCGCCGGGCCGGAAGGTCGGCGGCGTCGACATCCAGCATTTCGGCTGGGGCATCAGCGCCGACAGGCCGCCGAACCGGACGCTGGTCAGCGAGTTCGGCCTGTCCATGCATGTCGAGACGCGGCGCGGCGCCGAGGCGCGCAACGTGCTCGTCGACTTCGGCTTCACGCCGGAGGCGCTGGGCAACAATGTCGGGCTTCTGGGCATCGATCCCGCCGCGCTCGACGCGCTGGTGCTGAGCCATGGCCATTACGACCATTTCGGCGGCCTTGCCGGCTTCCTGCAGAAGAACAAGGGCCGGCTGAAATCCGCGCTGCCGCTCTATGTCGGCGGCGAGGAATGCTTCTGCGCGCGCGAGTGGACGGCGCCGCCCGTGCGCGGCGATTTCGGCGCGCTCGATCGCAAGGCACTGGAAGGCGCCAACCTGACCGTCACGTTTGCGGAGCGGCCGTCGCTGGTGACCGATCACGGCTTCACGTCCGGGCGGATCGACCTCGCCAGCTTCGAGAAGGTGCTGTCGCCGAGCGCCATGCGGATCGGCGTGGACCACGGCCTGGGCTGCTATCCCGATGCCTTCGCCGAGGACGAGCGGGCGAAGGGCGTCATTCCCGATCAGTTCCGGCACGAGCTTGCCACCGCATTCAACCTCAAGGGGCGCGGGCTCGTGATCCTGACGTCATGCAGCCATCGCGGCGTGGTGAACGCGATCAAACAGGCCCAGGCCGCGTCCGGGATTCGCAAGGTCCACGCCGTGATCGGCGGCTTCCATCTGGCGCCCTACCAGGAGGACTACGTGCGCCAGACCATCGCCGCGTTGAAGGACATCGACCTCGACTACGTCATCCCGCTGCATTGCAGCGGCGAGCCGTTCTTCGAGATCGCCAAGGCCGAGATGCCAGGCAAGCTGCTGCGGTCGTATACCGGCACGCGCTTCGTCTTCGAGAGCTGAGCGATCGGCATGCTTGCGCGCGGGCGGCGCGGACCGACCGTCTATGGCTCGATGATCTCCACGGTCGGCATCGCGCGCGGCAGGGTCACGGTGAAACGCGCACCGCCCTCCGGGCCGTTCTCGACGCGCACGGAGCCCTTCATCAGGCGCGCGAGATGGCGCGAGATCGACAGACCGAGGCCGACGCCTTCGTGCGGGCGCGAGTACGAAGAATCATGGATCTGCACGAAGGGCGCGAAGATCGCTTCCTGCTTCTCGCGCGGGATGCCCGGCCCCGTGTCCCACACGGTGATGTCCGTCATGGCGCCGCGGATGGCGACGTCGACGCCGACCTGTCCGCCAGTCGGCGTGAACTTCACCGCGTTGCCGAGCAGGTTGACGATGATCTGGATGGCGCGGGTCTGGTCGACCATCAGCGCCGCATCGGGCGGGCACTGCGCGGGAAGCAGCCGGATGCGGCGCTCGTCGGCGCGCATCGACACCAGCGCGCTCGCCTGGTCGAGGACCTCCGCCAGCGACACCGGCCGCAGGTCGATCGCGACGAGGTCGCCTTCGAGCCGCGAGATGTCGAGAATGTCGTTGAGGATGTTGAGGAGGTGGTTGCCGGCCTTGAGGATGTACGAGGCGTATTCGGTGTAGCGCTCGAGGTTCGGCCCGAACCGCTGCATCGCGATCACGTCGGCGAAGCCGATGATGGCATTGAGCGGGGTGCGCAGCTCGTGGCTCATATTGGCGAGGAACTCGCCCTTGGCGCGGATCGCCGCCTGCGCCTGCTCCAGCGCGACATCGAGATGCAGGTTCTTCGAGTTGAGCTCGCTGAGCGCCGATTCGAGCTTCTGGCGCGACTCCAGCGAGGCCTGCTCGGCCGCATGCTGTGCGCTGACATCGGTCCCGGTGCCGCGGAAGCCCGCGAAGCGGCCGCTCTTGAGATGGAAGAACGGCACGCCGCTGATGACATGGCGCCTGGTCTTCTGGTCGCGGTCGACGATGTCCAGCACGACGTTGCGGAACGGCGTGCGGGCGCCGAGCGCCGCCTCGACGATGTCCGCCGGCCCGGCGCCGAGGCTGGAAAGCTGCTTGCCGATGATCAGGGCCGGCGGCCGCCCCAGCACCTCGGTGATCCGGTCGGAGATGAAGCTGATGCGGCCGTCCTCGTCCGTCTCCCACACCCAGTCCGAGGCCGAACGCAGCACGTCGTTGAACGACTCCTGCGTCGCGCGCAGCCGCTCCGTGGTCGTGACCTGGGCGGTGATGTCGTAATAGACGCCGCCGAGCGCGACGAGCCGGTCGGCCGCATCGAAGACCGGGAAGTACTGGATCCGGTAATGCGTCATGCCCGCCGCGGTCGGAAACGCGCGCTGCATGCCCAGACGCTTGGAATCGGTCCGCAGGCCCGCCAGGATCCCCGCCACGTCCTCGCGCAGGCTGGCGAGATGGGCGTCGATGTCCTCGCTGGAGGCGCCGGCGAGGCCGAACAGCTTCAGATAGGAGTTGTTGGCATAGAGCAGATTGCCTTCGAGATAGGCGATGAACACCGGCGACAGCTCGTGCATGACGACGCGCGCCAGCGCCGCCTGCAGGTGCGTGTCCACCAGGGTACCGCCCATCCCCGAAACTAGTTGCGTGGGCCCTTTGTGCAGGGCCGGCATGGCCGAAAGGAGTTCGCCTTTCGCGGGCTTCACGGCGCCGACTGCTCGTCGAGCGCGGCGATGGCCTTGAGGTAGTCTCGGTCGGCGCGCCAGAACCGCACGGCGCCGCGCGCCTGCTCCGGCGTTATGGCGTCGAACAGCTTCAGCAGCTCCTGTAGCTGCTTGGGCGCGGTCACGGGCGCCGAACCCTGCCGCGTCAGCAGGAACATCGACGCGAACATGTTGCGGTCTATGCCGATCGTCTTGCAGATGATCGCGAGAGACTCCCCGCCCGCGTCGTACATGGCGCGCTTGATGATCGCCGGGTCAAGCTGGGCAAGATGCGCGACTCCGGCGACGAATGCCGCAACTTTGCCGCCGCGCAGCGCCTGAAGCAAGAAGCGATGATCGAGCGCATTGGCCTCGACCAGGCCCTGGATGAGGCGGCCGACATGCGTGTCCTTGCCGGCATTGACCGCCTCGGCGATGGCCGAGCGCGCCGAGTCGCGCAGCGCGTCGTCGAGCACGGCCGGATCCATTGCGAAGCGGGTCAGTATCTCCTTGCGCAGCGCCGCCGACACCCACCAGAACATCCGGTGTGCCAGGTCGCCCGGCAGGTCCTGACGGCCGAGCAGCGGCTCCTGGAAGCTATCGACCCGCTGCGACTCGCCGACGAGATATTCGAGCGCCCGGCGCGACAGGACCGCGTCGGGGTTCTTGAGGAGCTGCTCGAGCACCCGGTCGTCGCCGTGGTCGACGATCGCCTCGGTGACCTCGGCGCTCAGCGGCGCGCGCAGCGCTATGACCAGTAAATGCTCCTGGCTGCGGTGCTTGACGATCTCGATCAGGTCGGGGTCGCTGAGCAGCCGGCTGCTGCGCAGGATCGGCCGCGCCACCTCGGCCTCGTCATTGGCGAGCAGCAGGAGCAGCTCGCGCGGCGCCGTCTCCATCTGCGCCAGCCGCGCCGCGAGGGCGCGGCGGACCTGCATTTCCATCTCGTGCACGAGGCGGCCGAGGATCTCCACCATCAGGCCGCGCTCGCGCTCGCTCAGCCGGCCGTCGCTCGACAGGAACAGGTCGTTAATGTTCTCGAAAAGCACACGGCGGCTCTGCTGGGTTTTGCGCTGCGCAAACCCAATCAGATCGCGGAGAGCCGCCATCTGGGACTCAGGTACCCCGTCAGCCATCTGACTTACTGTCCCCCACGCCGAACCCTCGGCGCACCCCTAGGACTCGAATATCAAAAATACCAAACGCGGCGTTGTTTTAGAATTGAAACTTTCCACCGCTAATTAACCATAAAACTTGATTTTTCAAGCTAATTTAAGGGCTTGCCGCGATGATTCGGCGAGAATTAACGATCAGGCCGGCACAGATTCCGGCAGGGTCAGCGCCTTGCTGCGCTCGACCGCGGCCGCCGCGCCCAGCACCACCTCCTCCGCGGACCGGCGGCCGACGATCTGCAGGCCGACCGGCAGCCCGTCGGCGGTCAGGCCGGCCGGGACCGAAATCGCCGGGACGCCCGCGAGGGTGATGACGAAGGTCGGCGCCACCCAGTCGATATAGGTGGCCATCGGCTTGCCGTTGATCGTCTCGGGATAGTTGCGCTCGACCGGGAACGGCGGCACGGCCGTGCACGGCGTCACCAGCAGGTCATAGGTTTCGAACAGCTTGCGGAAGCGCTCGAAGAGCTGGGTGCGGCCCTGTTCGCCCAGCGCCACGTCGCGCGGCGATTGCGCCAGGCCGGCGCGGATGTTGCCGGCGAGGTTCGGGTTGAGCCGGTCAAGCTTGTCCAGCTTGTCGAGATGGCGGTCGACCATGTACTGGCCGCGCAGCCGGATGAAGGCCGGCCGCGCGAAGGCGAGGTCGAACTCGATCTGTTCGACCGCCGCACCGTCCTGCGCCAGGTCGAACGCGGCGCGGCGGCAGATCCGCTCGATCTCGTGGTCGACGCCGATGCCGGCGACGTCCGGGCAGTAGGCGACGCGCAGTCCTGGCTTCATCCCGCCCCGCGCCGCCGCGACGAAGTCGCGCCCGTCGACCGGCAGGCTGATGCCCGCGTAGTCGCTCGGGCCCGCCACGGCCTGCAGCATCAGCGCCGTGTCCTCCACGGTGCGGGCCATCGGGCCGGCGACGTCGAGCACCGCCCACGGCGCCGGCGTCGGCCAGCGCGGGATCAGGCCCGGCGTCGGTCGCAGGCCGACCACGCCGCAGAACGCGGCGGGCGTGCGCACGGAGCCGCCGAGGTCGCTGCCCGTCGCGAGCGGGAACATGTAGCTGGCGAGGCCCGCCGCGCCGCCGCCCGTCGAACCCGACGCGCTGAGCGCCGGGTTCCACGGGTTCCGCGTCGGACCGAACACGGCGTTGTACGTGTTGGCGCCGGCCGCGAACTCCGGCGTGTTGGTCTTGCCGATGACAATGCCGCCCGCCGCCTTGACCCGCTGCACGAACAGCGCGTCTTCGGTCGGCACGTAGTCCCGATAGAGGTCAGAACCGTAGGTCGTGCGGATGCCGGCGGTCGGGTGGACATCCTTCACGCCCACCGGCACGCCCGCGAGCAGGCCCGGGTCCTTCCCTGCCTCGATATCGCCATCGAGCTTCGCGGCCGCGGCCAGCGCGTGATCGGCGGCCAGTGTGCAGACCGCGTTGAGGCGCGGGTTGACGCGGCGGATCTCGTCGAGATGGGCCTCGACGACGGCCGTGGCGGTCGTCTCGCGACTGCGCACGCGGCGCGCGATCTCGGTGGCGGTCAGGCGAGTAAGGTTCTGCTCGGACATGGACTTCCTTCTTGAGCGGGGGCGCGAGATTGCCACGCCCGGGCGGGCCTGTCTTGCGGCGAATGCGGCCCCGACCTAGTGTTGGGCCGATGCCGGACTCAGCCCCTGCCCCCGCAACGGCCAAGCGCGCCTGGGCCGCGGATGTCGTGCACTCGGCCTGCCCGCATGACTGCCCCAGCGTCTGCGCGCTGGAGGTCGAGCGGCTGGATTCGCACCGCATCGGCCGTGTGCGCGGCGCATCCGAGAATCCGTACACGTCGGGCGTGGTCTGCGCCAAGGTCGGCCGCTACGCCGAGCGCGTCCACCATCCCGAGCGCCTGTCCCAGCCGCTGCGGCGCATCGGCGACAGGGGAGTCGGCCGCGCGTCGTTCGCGCCGATCTCCTGGGACGACGCGCTTGACGAGGTCGCCGAGAAGCTGACGCTTGCGGCGCAGCGCCACGGCAGCGAGACGGTCTGGCCGTATTTCTACGCCGGCACCATGGGGCTGGTGCAGCGCGACGGCATCGAGCGGCTGCGCCATGTCATGCGCTATTCGCGCCAGCACAGCACGATCTGCATCACCCTGGCCGATGCGGGCTACGTCGCCGGGACCGGCTTCAAGCGCGGCGTCGATGCGCGCGAGATCGCCGACTCGGACCTGATCGTCGTCTGGGGCGGCAATCCGGTGAACACACAGGTCAACGTGATGGCGCATGTCAGCCGCGCCCGGAAGGAGCGCGGCGCCAGGCTCGTCGTCGTCGACCCGTACCGCACCGGCACCGCCGAGCAGGCCGACATGCACCTGATGCTGCGGCCGAGCACCGATGCGGCGCTCGCCTGCGCGGTCATGCACGTCCTGTTCAAGGAAGGCTACGCCGACCGCGCCTATCTCGCGAAGTACACCGACGTGCCGGACGAGTTCGAGGCGCATCTCGCCAGCCGCGATCCTGATTGGGCGGCGGCGATCACCGGGCTGACCGTCGACGAGATCGTCGCCTTCGCGCGGCTCTACGGCCAGACGAAGCGCAGCTACATCCGCCTCGGCTACGGCTTTTCGCGCGCGCGCAACGGCGCCGCCAGCATGCATGCCGCCTCGTGCCTGCCCGCCGTGACCGGCGCGTGGCAGCATCGCGGCGGCGGCGCGCTCTATGGACAGAGTCAGATCTACGGCCTCAACAAGACGATGATCGAAGGGCTCGACACGGTGGACCGCTCGCTCCGCCTGCTCGACCAGTCGCGCATCGGGCCGGTGCTGACAGGCGACCGGCGCGACCTCGGCGACGGGCCGCCGGTGACGGCGCTGTTCATCCAGAACACCAACCCGGTCGTCGTGGCGCCGGAGAGCCGGAAGGTGCGCGAAGGTTTCCTGCGCGAGGACCTGTTCACCTGCGTGCACGAGCAGTTCATGACCGAGACGGCGGCGATGGCGGATATCGTGCTGCCGGCGACGACGTTCCTCGAGCATGACGACATCTACCAGGCCAGCGGACACACCTTCCTTCAGGTGACCAAGAAGGTCATCGAGCCCCACGCCGAGTGCCGGTCGAACCACGACGTGATCTGCGCGCTGGCCAAGCGGCTCGGCGCAAGCCATCCCGGCTTCGACATGACCGTGTGGCAGCACATCGACTGGATGCTCAAGGCCTCCGGCTATCCCGATGCCGAGACGCTGCACGCGAACCACTGGCACGATCGCGCGCTGTCCTTCGAGAAGGCGCATTTCCTCGACGGCTTCGCGCATCCCGACGGCAAGTTCCGGTTCAAGCCCGACTGGAAGGCGCTCGGCAAGGACGGCGACAAGATGCCGGCGCTGCCGGACCAGATGAACTTCGACGCGGCGGACGAGCAGCACCCGTACCGGCTGGTCGCGGCGCCCGCGCGCTCGTTCCTCAACACCAGCTTCACCGAGACGCCTGGATCGATCGCGCGCGAAAAGCGGCCGACGGCGCTGATCCATCCCGACGACTGCGCGGCGCTCGGCGTCGGCGCGGGCGACCGCGTGCGCCTCGGCAACACGCGCGGCTCCGTCGTCGTGCATGCGAAACCGTTCACCGGCGTGCAGCGCGGCGTCGTCATCGTCGAGGGCATCTGGCCAAATGCTGCCTTCGAGGAAGGCATCGGCATCAACACGCTGATCAGCGCCGAGCCGGGCTATCCCAACGGCGGCGGCTGCTTCCACGACAACGCGGTCTGGATCAGGCCGGCCTAACCTTCGGGCGCGCTTCCGGCACGGTGGAGTTCCGGTGCGGGCTGGCGATCCGGCATGAAGCGCTGGAGCGCCGCGATCCCGATGACCGCCGCGGCACCGAGCACGTCCGTCAGCCAGTTCGGATCGATCAGCCCGATCGCGGCGGCGACCAGTACGATGCGCTCCCATAGATGGCAGCGGCGCAGGAAGTAACCGTGCAGCCCGGCCGCCAGGATCAGGCAGCCTATCGTCGCGGTCGCCGTTGCCTCGATGATCTCGCCCCAAGTGCCGATCATCAGGATCGCCGGCTGGTAGACGAACATGAACGGCACGATGAAACCCGCGGCGCCGATCTTCACGGCCGCCCAGCCCGACGACCACAGATCCGACTTGGCGAGGCTGGCCGCCGCGAAGACCGCGAGCGCCACCGGCGGCGTGATCGCCGACAGGATCGCGAAGTAGAAGGCGAACATATGCGCCGCCGGAACGGCCGCGCCGAGCTTGATCAGGGCCGGCACCAGAAGCGAGGTCATGACGATGTAGGCCGGCGTCGTCGGCATGCCCATGCCGAGCACGATACCGGCGATGCCAGTAAGCGCCAGCGCCAGGAAAAGGCTGTTCTGGGCAAGGGCAAGCACCGCCTGCGTGAAGACGATGCCAAGCCCCGTCAGCGTGACGATGCCGATGATGATACCGGCGCACGCGCAGGCGAGCGCCACCGAGAGCGCATTTTTGGCCCCGTCGATCAGCGCGTCGATGATGTTGGGAATCGTCACGCATCCGCGCGTGCTGGCCCGCAGCGCGGCGACCGGGAAGCAGGCCAGCGTGCCGACCAGCGCCGACATCGGCGCGCTATAGCCCGAGTACATCCCGCAGAGGATGATCAGGACCGGGATGAACAGGTGGCCGCGCACGCGGAGCGTCGCGCCCAGCCTCGGCAGGTCCGCGCGCGGCACGCCGACCAGCCCGGTGCGCTTCGCCTCGAAATGCACCGCGCCGAAGCAGGCGATGTAGTATAGCAGCGCCGGGATCAGCGCCCACAGCGTCACCTGGACGTAGGAAACCTGCAGGAACTCCGCCATCACGAAGGCGGCCGCCCCCATGATCGGCGGCATGATCTGACCGCCGGTCGAAGCCACCGCCTCGACCGCCGCCGCGAAATGCGGCCGGAAGCCGGTACGCTTCATCAGCGGGATCGAGATCGGCCCGTCGACCATGACGTTGGCGACGGCGCTTCCCGAGATCGTGCCGAACAGGCTCGAGCTCACCACCGCGACCTTGCCGGGACCGCCGGCCGTGTGGCCGGTGAGGCTCAGGGCGAAATCCATGAAGAGCTGTCCGGTCCCTGTGCGCTCCATGAAGCTGCCGAACAGCACGAAGATGATCACGTAGGTCGCCGAGACGCCGAGCGTCGGCCCGAAAATCCCCTCCGTCGTCATGTAGAGCTGGTCGAGCAGGCGCTCCGGCTCGACCTGGGCTATGAACAGCGCATAGACGAGGAAGATCGTCGCCGTGATCGGCAGCGCCAGGCCGATGATCCTGCGCGTTGCCTCCAGCACCAGGGCCGTGAGCAGGACCCCGAAGACCATGTCCGCGACCGTCAGGTCGTCGACATAGTAGATGCGGGTGACCACGTATTCGTAATTGACGAACAGATAGAGGATCGCCGCCGCCGAGCCGGCAACGAACAGGTAGTCCAGCACCTGCGGCGTGCCCTCCGCCTTGCCGCTGATGCGATACGCGAGAAAGATGAGCGTGATCGCGAAGAGAAGATGCGTGCCGCGGAACAGGATCGCTTCCGGCGTGCCGGTCGCGATGATCCACATGTGATACAGCGCCATCGTCGCGGCGATGGCACCGCCGAACAGGCGAACCAGGCCGGCATGGGTCGGCTCGAACCGGAAATACTCCGAGAGCGTCATGCAGCGTGCGGGCTCCCCCAGCCCGAATGGAAAGCGGGGCGGCGCCTGGCCGCCCCGCTCCGCCTCACATCGTCAGTCCGGCTTCGCGATAGAACTTCTTGGCGCCGGGATGGAAGGGCACGCCGATGTCTTCGGCCATGCCCTTCACGTTCAGCCCGTCGATCGCCTTCACGGTGGCGATCATCGAGGGGATGTTGCTGCTGACCGCCTTGAGCATGGCGTAGACGCGATCCTCGGGCATCTTGCACGACGCGACCAGATGCGTCGCGTAGCCGATGACCTGCACGTCCTTGTCCTGCTTGGCGTACGTCCCCCCCTTCACCGTCACCAGGGTGTAGCCGGGGTTGATCTTGCGCATCGCCTCGAGGTTCGAGGAAAGGTCCAGCAGCTTGACGTTCCGCGCAGAGGCGAGGTCCATCACCGAACCCGCCGGCACCGTCGTGCCGAGGAAGAAGGCCTGGGCGTGGCCGTCCTGCATCTGCGACACCGAGTCGGTGTAGGATACGAAGCTGACCTTCACGTCGCTATAGCTCAGGCCGTTGACCTTCAGGATGTGCTGCGTGATCACCTCGCCGGTGTTGCCGCGCGGCTGCGTGGTGATCGACTTGCCCTTGAGGTCCTTGATCGAGTTGATGCCCGCATCGGCCGAGACCACGGCCTGGAAGTACTGCGGGTAAAGCGTCGCGAGGTTGCAGACATTCTTGTGCGGGTTCTTGAACGGCTCGTTGCCGGCGAGGGCATCGACCGTCGAGATGCTGTTGCCGAAGCCGACCTCCGCCTTGCCTTCCTCGATCGCGCGGACGTTGGCGATGCCGGCCCCGGGGAGCGACTGCACGGTCATGCCCGGCACGGCCTTCTCCCACATGTCCTTGAGCTGGCCGCCCAGCGGCACCCACGACCCGCCTTGCGGACCGGTCATCAGGCGGACGGTGTCGGCGGCCGCGAGGCCGGGCAGGCCTGCGAGAGCCGCGGCCAGCGCCGTGCCGGCCAGAATCGAGCGGAAGCGAGAACTCATACTTTTCCTCCCATGGTTTAAGGGCCTGCCGCTTGGAGCGGCGTTGTTGGGCCCGAGTAAATCACACCTTGGCCGGCCGTGTCGCGCCCAAGTTATAGGCTTGTTTCCTCAGTGGATTTCGGGTTCCGGCACCGGCTTTCCACCATGCAAAAAGTCAAGATCGCAGCCCTTGTCCGCCTGGGTCACGTGGCGCATGTGCATGACGCCATAGCCGCGCGGATAGATCGGCTCGGGCTTCACCCAGGCGCGCTTGCGCTTGGCGAACTCCTCGTCCGAGAGCTTCACGTCGAGCCGGCGCGCCGCGACGTCGAGGCTGATGATATCGCCGGTCTGCACGAAGGCCAGCGGCCCGCCGACGGCTGATTCGGGCGCCACGTGCAGCACGCAGGCGCCATAGCTCGTGCCGCTCATGCGCGCGTCCGACACGCGCACCATGTCGCGCACGCCCTGCTGCAGCAGCTTCTTGGGGATCGGAAGCTGCCCCCATTCCGGCATGCCCGGGCCGCCGAGCGGGCCCGCGCTCTGCAGTACCAGCACCGAATCCTTGGTCACCGGCAGGTTGGGATCGTCGATGCGCGCCGCCATGTCGTTGTAGTCGCGGAACACCATCGCCGGGCCGGCATGCTTGAGCAGGTGCGGCTCGGCAGCCGCCGGCTTGATCACCGCGCCGTCGGGGCAGAGATTACCGCGCAGCACCGCGACGCCGCCGCCCGCCAGCAGCGGCGTCTCGCGCGGCTTGATCACGTCGTCGTTGAAGACCTGTGCGCCCTCGATGTTCTCGCCCAGCGTCTTGCCGTTGACGGTGACGCAGTCGAGGTTGAGCAGGTCCTTCAGCCGCGCCAGCAGGCCGCGCAGACCGCCGGCGTAGTAGAAATCCTCCATCAGGTACTTGCCCGACGGCCGGATGTTGCCGATCACCGGCGTGCGCCGCGACAGCGAGTCGAAGCGGTCGAGGTCGAGCTTCGCCCCGGCGCGCCCCGCCATCGCGATCAGGTGGATGATCGAGTTGGTCGAGCCGGCCAGCGCCATCGCCGCGGTGACGCCGTTCTCGAACGCCTTGGTCGTCAGGATGTCGGAGGGCTTGAGGTCCTCCCACACCATCTCGACGATACGGCGGCCGCTGAGCGAGGCCATGCGCGCGTGGCTCGAATCGGGCGCGGGAATCGACGAGAAGCCCGGCAAGGTCATGCCGAGCGCCTCGGCGGTCGACATCATCGTCGCCGCCGTGCCCATGGTCATGCAGGTGCCGAACGAGCGCGCGATCCCGTCCTCGATCTCGTTCCACGCCTCGTCGTCGAGCTTGCCGGCGCGCTTCTCCGCCCAGTATTTCCACGTGTCGCTGCCCGAGCCCAGCGTGTTGCCGCGCCAGTGGCCGCGCAGCATCGGCCCCGCGGGCACGAAGATCGTCGGCAGGTTCATGCTGGTGGCGCCCATCAACAGTGCCGGCGTTGTCTTGTCGCAGCCGCCGAGCAGCACCGCGCCGTCGACCGGGTTGGAGCGCAGCAGCTCTTCCGTGTCCATCGCCAGCAGATTGCGGTAGAGCATCGTCGTCGGCTTCATCAGCGGCTCGCCCAGCGCCATCGCCGGGATCTCGACCGGGAAGCCGCCCGCCTGCCACACGCCGCGCTTGACCTCTTCGGCCCGCGTCCGGAAATGCGCATGGCACGGATTGACGTCCGACCACGTGTTGATGATGCCGATGACCGGCTTGCCGGCGTAATCCTCCGACGCGAACCCCATCTGCTTGGTGCGCGAGCGGTGGCCGAACGAGCGCAGGTCCTGGACCCCGTACCAGCGATGGCTCCGCAGTTCCTGCGGTGTTTTGCGACGCATTAATGCTCCCTTGGAAAGCGCGCCCGACTTTCCGGCGGATGACGGCAGAATGTCAACGGGAACGCGGGGACGCGTGCGTCATAGATTGTCGCTGCGGCGCCACCCTCACCCTCCCCGACGTCAATGGACGTCGCCCGCAAGCGGGAGAGGGTCCCGGAGGAGTGCTGGGCCGCGTTCCTTCTCCCGCTTGCGGGAGAAGGCGGAGGATGAGGGTCTCTCCGCTCTCGCGACCTACCCCAGTTGCTGCGCGCTGAAGGTGTCGCAGGAGCGGACGTTGCCGCTTTCGAAGCCGCGCCGGAACCAGGTCACGCGCTGGGCTGACGTGCCGTGGGTGAAGGATTCCGGCACGATCGTGCCCTGGCTCTGGCGCTGCAGGCGGTCGTCGCCGATGGCGCTGGCCGCGGTCAGCGCCTCCTCGAGGTCGCCCTGCTCCAGCACCTGGCGCGAGCGCTGCGCGTGATGCGCCCAGACGCCGGCGAAGCAGTCCGCCTGCAGCTCGACGCGCACCGACAGCGCATTCGCGTCTGCCTTGCTCATGCGGCTGCGCATCTGGTTCACCCGCTCCATGATGCCGAGCTGGTTCTGCACATGGTGGCCGACTTCGTGGGCGATGACATAGGCCTGCGCGAAGTCGCCCGGCGCGCGGAAGCGGTTCTGCAGGTCGCGGTAGAAGGAGAGGTCGATGTAGACGCGCTGATCCTCCGGGCAATAGAACGGCCCCATCGCCGCCTGGCCCGTGCCGCAGGCCGACTGCACCATGCCGGAGAACAGCACCAGCTTCGGATCCTGGTATTGCAGGTTGGCCTGCTGGAACAGCGCCCGCCACGTGTCCTCGGTATCGGCCAGCACGACCGAGACGAACTGGCCAAGCTCGTCGTCCGGCGCGCCGGACGGCGCCTCGCCCTGTTGCTGCTGCGGCGGCATGTAGCCGGAACCGCCGCCGCCCTGGAGGATGATGCTCGGGTCGACGCCGAGCAGCAGCGCCACCACCACCAGCACCACCGTGCCGATGCCGCCGCCGGCGATCATGCGGCCGCCGCCCATGCCGCCCATCGACATGCCGCGCCGATCCTCGACGTTGTCGCTCCGCCGACCTTCGCGCCACAGCATGACGTCCCTCCGCGCATAGACCCCGGTCAGGGCATAACGGCCCGACTAAGGCCGAGGTTTCCTGTAGACGCGCGGGAGAAGTCCCGTGTGCCCCGCAAGCGGGGCCGTATCGCGTCACCACCCGGCCGGGCGGACCGGATGGAACGGCCTTTTGTCGTCGGCGAGCATGAGCTTGTTGAGGCGGCGGCTGGTGATGCGGCTGCGGGCCGCATGGAAGAGCGTCTGGTAGTCGAACCTTGCGAGCCAGTCGGGCGGTGGCGCCTGTTCCAGCTTCCACCACCGCCGCCGCGCGAGCAGGACCGGCACGAGATCGTCTGTGGCGACGTCGTCGATGGTCGCGGGCGGGTGCTTCACTGCTTCAGGGGAGTTGGCGCTCTCCACCCTCGCCCCAACGGGGAGAGGGTCGCGCGCGTCCGCGCGCGGGGTGAGGGGGCG
>JAESGS010000329.1_pt1 | contig 47289 bp, 49 predicted proteins | sample 9269761 | NCBI WGS metagenome assembly JAESGS01 (sample SAMN15741799, study PRJNA653493) | algae metagenome | isolation source: Cyanosarcina radialis HA8281-LM2 and co-occurring heterotrophs from damp... | place: USA: Makauwahi cave, Hawaii | collected 2011-01-06 | reverse complement strand
TGCGTCCTTGCCCGGCTGCAGCACCACGGCATGGCCACCCAGCTGGAACGCGCCCAGCTCGAAGCTGGTGCGGGTGCGCATGGACGGGTTGAAGAACACCAGTGCGATCGACTTGCCCTTCAATGCATCGCCCAGCTTGTGCTGTTTGTACAGCGCGGCCTGCGTCAGCAGTGCGTCCAGCTCGGCGCGGCTCCAGTCCTGCGTGTTCAAGAAGTGCTTCATCAAGGCATCCTGGTTTCGGGTGTGGGCGAAATCGGTGGGACAGAAACGAAAAAACCCAGCCTCTGGCTGGGTTCCGGTTGGACAGGCGAAAACGTCCGGGTACCCAGCTAGATGCAGGATTCCGGTCGACGCGCACGCGAGGTCATGCCCGAGGCCTGTCGGGCCGCGCTGTCAGCATGGGCGTGTGCGTTCATCTTCATGGGCGCGAATGCTCGCATGTGCTGCGCCGCAGCGCAAGGCTTGTGCGGGCCTGTGCGGCTCACGGGTTGCTGGCCGCCTGCTGGGACGGGGCCACATAGGGCATCACCGACACGCGGATGCGCAGCCGGTTGCCCGGATCCTCGGCAAGCCGGGAGCGGTACTTCACGCCCTTGTAGATGTAGTCCACGTCATAGGCGATGGGACGCTGGAACTCCCGCTCCACCGGCACCAGGCGGCAGTTGATCTTCATGGTGGGTGCCGCGGCGACGGCCTTGGCCGGCGGCTCCGGCTCGTCGCGGGTGAACACGCTGCGGACCGAATCCAGCATCTTCGACCAGCGGCTTTCCTCTTCCGGCGTGGTTTCGGGCGGGCGCGGCATGGGCACCTCGTCGCACTTCTGTTCGGTCCGGCTGGCGCGCAACGTCTGGTAGACGGGCTCGACGCCCAGCACCTGCGCATAGTCCAGGCGGACGTTCTCGGCCTGCACCACGCGTTCCTGCGACCACACCGGCATGGCGGGTATCCACAGCAGGACGAGCAGGACGAGGGAGGAGCGCAAGCGGTGCATGTGGCCTGATAGTGGTATCCCGGTGTCACAGTGTAGGCGGCGCGCCTTGAGTGGGGCTGAACACCGGGCGGCGATCACATGGAGGGTCGGCCCTGTGCCCGTCGACCGCAGACGGTAGAATTGCCCGGCTCTCCCCTGCCCCATGCCCATGACCCTGCGCCTGCACAACAACCTCACCCGCCGGGTCGAGGCGTTCGAACCGCTTGGCCCCGTGCCCACCCTGTATGTGTGCGGGCCTACCGTCTACAACTACGTCCACATCGGCAATGCACGCGGCCCGGTGGTGTTCGGTGTGCTGGCCGCGCTGTTGCGCCGTCGCTACGGACAGTTGCGCTACGCCCGCAACATCACCGACGTGGACGACAAGATCAACGCCGCGGCCAAGGAACTGGGCGTGGCGATCTCGGCCATCACCGACCGCTATGCCGACGCCTACCGGCAGGACATGGCAGGGCTTGGGGTCACCGCAGAGTTCGCTCCGGACATCGAACCCGCCGCCACGGCGCACATCCCGCAGATCATCGCGATGATCGAGCGGCTGATCGAAGCCGGCCATGCCTACGCGGCCGAGGGGCATGTGCTGTTCGCGGTCAATACCTTCGCCGACTACGGCAAGCTCTCGCGCCGCGACCCGGACGAGATGCTGGCCGGCGCACGCGTGGAGGTGGCGCCGTACAAGCGCGATCCAGGCGACTTCGTGCTGTGGAAGCCCTCCACGCCCGACCTGCCGGGCTGGGACTCGCCCTGGGGCACGGGCCGCCCCGGCTGGCATATCGAATGCTCGGCGATGGCGGCCGCCCACCTGGGCGAGACCATCGACATCCATGCTGGCGGCGTGGACCTGCAGTTCCCCCACCACGAAAACGAGGTGGCGCAGAGCGAATGCGCGCATGGCGGCCGTACCTTTGCCCGCTTCTGGCTGCACAACGGCATGCTCAACTTCGGCGGCGCCAAGATGAGCAAGTCGCTGGGCAACATCGAGAAGGTCCACGACCTGCTGCAGCAGCATCCGCCGGAAGCCCTGCGTTATGCCCTGCTGTCCGCCCACTACCGGCAGCCGCTGGACTGGTCGGAAGCCCTGGTGGAACAGGCGAAGAACACGCTGGATCGCCTTTACGGCACGCTGCGTGACCTGTCCGACGTCTCGGCCATGCCGGTGACGCCCGCCGTGATCGAGGAAGCGCTGGACGACGATCTCAACACGCCGCAGGCGCTGGCCGAGATCGCCCGGATCGCGGCGGAAGCACGCAAGGCCACCAGCGCTGACGCGCGCCAGCGCCTGAAGTCCGAACTGCTGGGTGCCGGCGTTGTCCTCGGCCTGCTGCAGCAGGAACCGGCCGCCTGGTTCGGGCGTGGCGCCTCGAACGACGACGATGCGCGCATCCAGTCGCTGATCGACGAACGTGCGGCTGCGAAAACGGCCCGCGATTTCGCGCGTTCCGATGCCATCCGCGATCAGCTGGCGGCCGAGGGCATCCTGCTGGAAGACACGCCGCAGGGCGTACGCTGGAAGCGGGCCTGATCCATCCCCATCAGGGAGCTGGCGACGCCGCGCTCCTGGAATCCCCATGACCGACACGATTTTCCCGCTGGAACCCACCCCCGCCGAGGCGCAAGCCGCCATCAAGGAGGAATTCGCCTTCTTCGACGACTGGTCAGAGCGTTACCAGTACCTGATCGACCTGGGCCGCAAGCTGCCTGCCTTCCCGGAGGAATGGAAGCGGGAGGAACACCGCCTGCTGGGTTGCCAGTCGATGGTCTGGATCGTGCCGCAGGGCAATGCGCAGAAGCTCGATTTCCATGCCGTCAGTGATTCGGCCATCGTCTCGGGACTGATCTTCCTGGCCCTGCGGGTGTATTCCGGCCGTTCCGCCGAGGAAATCTTGGTCGCCACGCCGGACTACATCGCCGACATCGGCTTGGCCAAGCACCTGTCGCCCACGCGCAGCAACGGCCTGGCGTCCCTGTTGGCCTTCATCCGCGAGACGGCCGCGAACGCTGCCCGGTGATGGCCGACGCACCCCCGTCCGCCCTCTCGCTGCTGCGCAACCGCGAGTTCGCGGCGGTCCTGTCGTACCGCATCCTGGCGTTGCTGTCGTACCAGATCGTCGCGGTGACCGTCGGCTGGCATATCTACGAGCTGACCCGGGATCCGTTCTCGCTGGGCCTGGTCGGCCTGGCCGAGGTGCTGCCGTTCTTCTGCGTGGCGCCGTTCGCCGGCTACCTGGTCGACCACCTGCCCCGCCGGAAGCTCGGCATGGCGGCCTGCGCGGCATTGGCCACCACGGCGCTGATCCTGGTGGCCGTGGCCGCCGGCGCATTGCCGTTCAAAGGCACGTGGCCGATCTATGCGGCGATCGCGCTGACGGGCATGGCGCGTTCCTTCCTGAGCCCCGTCTACAACGCCCTGTTCGCGCGTGCGTTGCGGCGCGAGGATTTCGTGCGTGGCGCGGGGCTGGGCAGCGTGATCTTCCAGGCGGCACTGGTCACCGGTCCGGCGCTGGGCGGCCTGCTGGTCGGGTTTGGCGGCAAGGCGCTCTCGTATGGCCTGGCCGCGTTTTTCGCGCTGCTGGCGGGGATCGTGCTGGCACGGCTGCGCGTGACGGAACCGGGACCTCCCGCGGTGAGCCTGCCGATCTTCGCCAGCATCGCGCAGGGCGCGCGCTTCGTGCTGGGCAACCAGATCATGCTGGGCGCGATGGCGCTGGACATGTTCTCGGTACTGCTGGGTGGCGTGGTGGCCATGTTGCCGGCCTTCATCCACGACATCCTCCACTACGGGCCGGAAGGCCTGGGCATCCTGCGCGCGGCACCGGCGATGGGCTCCATCTGCGTCGGCGTGTGGCTGGCCAGGCGGCCCCTGCAGGAGCATGCCGGTCGCGTGCTGTTCTTCGCCGTCGCCGGATTCGGCCTCTGCGTCATCGCCTTCGGCCTGTCGCGGAATTTCTGGCTGTCGGCACTGATCCTGCTGGCCTACGGCATGTGCGACGGGGTTTCGGTCGTGGTGCGCTCCACCATCCTTCAGCTTGCCACCCCGGACGACATGCGCGGCCGCGTGTCATCGATCAACGGCATCTTCGTCAGTTCGTCGAACGAGCTGGGTGCGTTCTACGCCGGCACGATGGCCCGGCTGCTGGGGCTGGTACCGGCGGTGATCGTGGGCGGCTTCGCCATCCTGTCGGTGGCGGGGTTCACCGCGTGGAAGGCGCCGCGGCTGCGGCGGCTGGACCTGCGCGACCTGCAGTAGCGGAAGCAGCCGAGGCCCATCCGCCCGGCGCGGAGATCATTGCCCTTTGATCTCCGACCCGAAAAAAAACCCCGCCGGAGCGGGGTTTTTCATGAGGCTGGATGCTGGAATCAATCGCCCTGCTGCTTCTGCAGATGTTCCCAGCGCTCCTGGGCATCGATGGTGCGTTCGGCGGTCAGGCGCGCTTCCAGGCGGTCCAGGCCGATTTCCTCACCGGTGTCGACGCAGTAGCCGTAGTCCCCGGCATCCAGGCGCTTGAGCGTGCTGTCGATCTTGCCGATCAGCTTGCGGTAGCGGTCGCGGGTACGCAGTTCCAGCGAGTTCTCGGTTTCGCGGGTGGCACGCTCGGCCTCGTCGCCGATGTCGCGCACTTCGTCCTTGAGGTTCTCGATGGTCTGCTTGGATTCCTCCACCAGGTCGGCGCGCCAGTCCAGCAGGCGCTTGCGGAAGTACTCGAGCTGCAGGGGGCTCATGTACTCCTCATCCGGCGCGGGCTTGTACCCCTGCGGGATGATCGGACGACCCGTGGCTTCATCGGTCTTGTAGGGCACTTCTTTCACCTTGCCGCGCACGACCGGCGCCGCGGGACGCGCGGCCACGGCGACGGCCACCTTTCCGACGGGTCGGGGAGTGATGGCGGGACGGGTGGTCACGGGGGCTTCGGCGGAGGAAGAGGCTTTGGCGGTTTTCGTATTGGGTTTGGGGGGCACAGGCTTCGGGGGGGACGGAACCTTGGCAGCGGGCACGGGCGCCGCTGCAGCCTTGGGGGCTGCGGGAGGCGCGACGGGCTTGGTCGCGGCCGGGGCTGGGGCGGATTTCGCCGGAACCGGCTTCGGGGCCGGCTTCGGAACGGGTTTGGGAGCGGGTTTCGCGACCGGCTTGGTCACCGGCTTGGCGGGCGCCGCCTTCTTGGCGGGCACCTTGGCCGGTGCCTTGCTGGCCGGCGTGGATGCTGGCTTCTTGGCCGCTGCCGGCTTTGCCACCTTGGCGACCGCCTTCTTGGCCGGCACGGCCTTCTTCGCCACCGGCTTGGCAGCCGGCTTCTTCGCCGGAGCGGCCTTCTTGGCGACGGGCTTCTTGGCAGCAGGCTTGGGCGCCGCTTTCTTGGCCACCGGCTTGGGGGCCGGCTTCTTGGCGACAGCCTTCTTCACGACAGGCTTCTTGGCGACGGTCTGAGCGGGTTTCTTGGCGGCCTTGGCGGCCTTCTTAGCAGGTTTCTTTGCAGCCACGAACAGCGCTTCCTTGTTCTTCCCGAGCATCGGGAAAGCGCGCTTTTATAGCCTACCCGGCGGGCAGCGGCAACCCGACGGGGTATCATCGGTACATGTTCAGCCGCCTGCTCATCCTCCTGCTGAAGGGCTACAAGCGCTTCATCAGCCCGCTGCTGGGGCCCCGCTGCCGTTTCGTGCCGTCCTGTTCGGAATACGCGATGGAGGCCATCGGCCGGTTCGGCCCGATGAAAGGGGGCTGGCTGGCGATCCGCAGGATAGGCCGCTGCCATCCGCTGCACCCGGGCGGCCATGACCCCGTCCCGGCCCGCGCCACCCCTACCCCCGCCCAACCTCCAGGAACCCACTGATGCCCGCCACCGTCATCGTCAACGCCCGCCTGGTCAACGAAGGCCGCGTCACCGAGGGTGACCTGCGCATCGAGAACGGCCGCATCTCGCGCATCGCCGCGGAAATCCGCCCGCAGGGCGACGAGGCCGTGATCGATGCCGCCGGTCGCTGGCTGCTGCCGGGGATGATCGACGACCAGGTGCATTTCCGCGAACCCGGCATGCCGCACAAGGGCGACATGGCCACCGAGTCGGCCGCGGCCGTCGCGGGCGGGCTGACCACCTTCATGGACATGCCCAACACCAGTCCGCCGACGCTGGACGCGGCCGCGCTGGAAGACAAGTACCAGCGCGCCAAGGGCCGCGCCTGGGGCAATTACGGCTTCTACATGGGCGCCAGCAACGACAACCTGGAGGCGATCCGCACGCTGGACCCGAAGACCGCCCCGGGGATCAAGGTGTTCATGGGCGCCTCCACCGGCAACATGCTGGTCGACAACCCGGACACGCTGGACGCGATCTTCCGCGAAGCGCCCACGCCGATCATCACCCACTGCGAGGACACGCCGACCATCGATGCCAACCTGGCGGCGTTCCAGGCCAGGTACGGCGCTGCGCTCAGTGCCGAGCACCACCCGGACATCCGCAGCCGCGAGGCCTGCATCAAGTCCACCCGCCTGGCAATGTCGCTGGCGCGCAAGCACGGCACCCGCCTGCACGTGCTGCACATCTCCACCGCCGACGAGCTGGCGCTGTTCACGCCGGGGCCCCTCGTGCATGCGGATGGCGCGCGCAAGCGCATCACCGCCGAGACCTGCATCCACTTCCTGCGCTTCGACCGCGCGGACTACGCGGCGCTGGGCAACCTGATCAAGTGCAACCCTGCCATCAAGGATGCCAGCGACCGCGAAGCACTGATCAAGGCACTGGTGGACGACGTGATCGACGTGCTGGCCACCGACCATGCGCCGCATACGCTGGAAGAAAAAGAGAAGCCGTACGTGCAAGCCCCGTCCGGCCTGCCCCTGGTGCAGTACGCGCTGGTCGCCGCGCTGGAGCTGGTGCACGAGAAGCGCATGGACATCGCGCGGGTGGTGCAGAAGTTCGCGCACGCCCCTGCGCAGCTGTTCGACGTCAAGGAGCGCGGCTACCTGCGCGAAGGCTACTTCGCCGATCTCGTGCTGATCGACGACGAGCCCTTCACCGTGAAGCGCGAAGACGTGCTGTCCAAGGTGGGCTGGTCGCCGTTCGAGGGCCGCACGTTCCGCTCGCGCATCGGCGCCACCTGGGTCAACGGCCGCATGGTCTGGAACGGCGAACACCTGGTCGGCACGCCCAACGGCCAGCGCCTGGAATTCGCACGTTGAAGGTGATGGTGGCGGCCTTGTTGGCGGCCGTGTGCGTGGGCTGGATACCGTTGCTTTCCGCGCAGGAATCCGCGCCATCGTCCGTCGCGCCGGAAGAGCGCGTGGTGTTTCCGGCCAGCGTCTCGCAGGGCGCACTGGTGTTCGGCAAGGTGCCGTCCGGCAGCGCCGTGCGCTACGGCGAGCGCCAGCTGCGCACGACGGCCTATGGCACCGTGGCGTTCGGCGTGGGCCGCGACGAACAGGGTCCATTGATCCTCACCGTGACCACGCCATCCGGGCGCAGCGAGGCGATCACCATCACCGTGACCGCACGCGACTGGCCGGTGGAGCACGTCAATGGCGTGCCGCCCAAGACCGTCGATCCGCCACCGGACATCGCCGAGCGCATCAAGCGCGAGCAGGCACAGGTGACGGCCGCGCGCGTGCGCGACGATGACCGCAGCGATTTCGCGCTGCCCTTCCAGTGGCCCGTGCAGGGGCGCATCAGCGGACGTTTCGGCAACGCCCGCATCTACAACGGCCAGCCCGGCGCGGGTCACTCCGGCATGGATATCGCCGCCCCCAACGGCACGCCGGTGAAGGCGCCCGCCGGTGGCGTGGTGACCTTTGCCGCGCCCGCCCTCTACCTGACCGGCGGCACCCTGCTGCTGGACCATGGCCATGGCATCAGCTCCAACTTCCTGCACCTGTCCCGCATCGACGTGAAGGTGGGTGATCGGGTGCAGCCTGGCCAGGTGATCGGCGCCGTCGGTGCGACAGGGCGCGCCACCGGACCACACCTGCATTGGGGAATGAACTGGTTCGACGTGCGCATCGACCCGCTGCTGGTGCTCGAACGCGGCAAGTAAGCGCCCATGCCTTGCCGCACGGGCGACAGCCTCAGCCGCCGCCCGGCGCCACGCCCGCGCTGGTTTACCGCTCCGCGCTGCCGTCAGCGGGCATTTCTGTCCACGGCTACTTGAGCTTCCCCAGGAACCGGCTGGCGATGCTGTCCGCAAGATCACGCGGGCGCACGAGTTTTGGATTGGGTCGCGGCGGCGTCCATGCTTCGGCCTTCAACGCGTTGGGCGCGTCGGCGACGTCCGCGTCCACGCCGAGCTGCGCTCTCAAGGCAGCGATGGCGTCGTCGAGCACCTGCTCATCCACGTCGAGGTCGACCGCCTCGCCAAGTTGTTCGCCCGCTTCGACGGCCTTGTTGTCATGCGCCTTGAAGCCAAGGATTTCCCTCACTTCCTTCTGGAGTCCTGCGTAGTCGATCTCCGGGAAAGGCAGGTCGCTGGGCTCGCCCATCGCGATGGGGCGGGCGAGTCGGCCGGGCGGGCTGACATCGCAATCGGCAAAGCTGCGGTAGGCGAATTCGCTGCACATCATCTTGCCCGGGTCCTGGCGGATGGCGTGCTCGGTGGCCTGGTGGATCACCCACCGCAGCCACGCAGGGAGATGCTGCGGCTTGCCACGCAATGCCACCAGAAAGCCCACCATCACCAGTTCATCCTGCGCGAATACCGTACCCAGCAGCGAGCGTGCGTGTCGCAGTACGGCCGCGCGGTCTTCGCCGGACAACGGCGAGCCGTCCGCCGCGAGCGAACGGTAGGCATCCACAAGGACCACGGGTCCGTTTTCGGCCAGCCGCTTCGACAGCGGGCTCTCTGCGGCAACGGGACGGATGGCTTCGATCAGCATTCCGTTCTCGGACACCATCGACACGTGGCTGTAACGGCTGTCGCCGAACCAGGCGATCAGTTTGGAGAGCTCGCTCTTGCCCAGCATCAACAGCAGATCGCCCACTTGCAGTTGATCCAGCGGGAAACCCACGGCGGTCGGTGGTGCCTGTTCCTGGTTCACTCACGCATCTCCTGTCTGAGGGAAAAGGTTGCCGGTCACACGGTCCCGACCGGCAGATTTGCTTGAATACAGCGCGGTATCCACGCGCTCCAGCAAGCGTTCGAACGTCTCGCCCGTGCCGAGCTGGGCGACACCCAGGCTGAGACTGGCGTCGATGACCCGGCCTTCGATGCTCAAGGGCCGGTTGTTGACCGCAGCACGGAGATGTTCGGCTACCGTCAGCGCGTCGGCCAACTCGGTGCCTGGCAGGATCACGAGCATCTCGTCGCCGCCGTAACGGCCCAGGAAGTCATCCTTGCGGAGCTTTCCGCGCGTGCGCACAGCGATCAGGCGCAGGCTCTGATCACCGACCAGGTGGCCATGCTCGTCATTGATCCGCTTGAAATGGTCGATGTCGAAGAACACCACCGACAACGGCAGCCGCTGCGCATGCGCTAGCTGCACTTCGCGCTGCAGCTGTTCGATGATCGCGGTGCGCGACAACACTCCCGTCAAGGTGTCCTGCGCGGCCTGCCTGCTGGCGCGGTCGCGGTCGCGCCGCAGCTGCTGCATCTTGTCCGCCAGGCCGACGGTCAGTACCAGGCCGGCCAACGCAAACCCCAGCGGGAAGGCGTGGACAAGCCATGGCGGCCCTACCCACCAACCCAACAGCTCGCCCACCCGCCCTGCTGTCAGCAGCATCATGGGCAGCCAGGACAGCAGCAGGAAGAACGCCTGCCGCTCGTTTCGCAACGTGCCGAGCACGGAGGCCAACAGCACGGTGAGGGTTGCCACCAGTAGCACCACGTTGCCCACGCGTGGAATCACCGTGTCCGTGCTGAACAGCGAAGCCAGCAGCAGCACCCCAAGCAGGGCGTTGCAGGTGCGGAGCACGCGCTTCAACAGCGGGCGCTTCCGCGAGAGCTCCAGGTAGAAACCCAGGAACGTGTTGCTCGCGATCACCGCCAGCATGCCGGCAACCCGCGCCATGCGTGGATCGTCACCCAGCGCGTGGCCTAGGATTTCGATGCTGCGCAGCTCGCCCCCCGCCAGCGAGAGGAAAAGGGCTTGTGACAGCAGCGTCAGCGCGAGAAACCCGTAGCTGCGTTCACCCAGCCCCACCCAGAAGCCCAGTGCCAGTACCGCCAGCACTCCCATCGCGGTGAGCACCATCACGCGCCAGGCCACGTGTTCCAGATCCTGGCGGTGCACCGCATGCAGGGGCTGGATGGACACCGGCATGGGCGTGCCGCCTACCGATGCCACGCGCAGATACACCGGCTGGCCCGCACGCAGGCCACCAGGCAGGGCAAATACCAGTGCACGTGCCGAGAAGGCCATGTCGGCGTGTTCGCCGAACAGGGAGCGCGTCATCGGCGGAGCTCCGGGAACCCACAGCGTCATGGTGTTCTGGTACGGCGCCTGTACCACCAGGTGCGGCTGCAGGCTGGCAGGCACGTCGACATCGCTGACCACCCGCCACCACCGCGGTGCGGAATCCTGCTGGAAGATCACGCCCGCCTGCGGCGAGGGCGTGAAGTCGGCATCCCGTTGGCCGGACACGACATGCTCCACCGGCGCGTCGTCGGCGAGCCGGGACAATGAAAGCGTCTGTGCAGTCGCGGGCAAAGCCCACCAGATCAGGCAGAGCCAGACAGGCCACCACCTGGCCCGGCGCCGTGGATTCCCCATATCCATTCCGCCGTCCGGTCAGCGCCTGAGCATAACGGATGCCAGGGGAAATGTGAGAACGGAGTCTCGCCCCGGCGGCGGGCAATGCAGACAGCGCGGGGCAGCCCCTCGAGGGCCGGCCGCGATCGATCAGTCGTTGCTGCCGCTCACGCGAGCCACCGCGTCGTGCGGGTGCAGGCTTTCGTAGTGGGCGACGGTGGCGTCGTAGCGGGCGATGCGGGCATCACCGGCGAGAACGGAGGCCACGCGACGTGCGGCGTCCTCGCAGAACATCAGGTTTTCCGCATTGAGGCGGGCGAAGGCCTGTTCGTCCACGCGCTTGACGGCCGTCTGCACCGGGGTGGCGAGCGCGGCTTCCAGGGCATCGATCAGCGGGACCAGCGGCAGTTCGTCGAACTGCGGACGAAGCTCGACGCGCACCGATGCGCGGCTGCGCTGCGCATGGGGAGTGGCGGCCAGGCCGCGCTCGGAGGCGAGCCAGTCGTGCACCACGTTCACGGACAGCGGATGCGCGGCGGCGAAAACCTCGGCGAAGCGTTCGGCATTGGCCTGCCGCGACAGCGCGGCAGACGCCGGGCACGTGCTGGAGTACTCCACGGCGAACGACAGCGCCAACTGCAGGTGGCCGTCGACGAGCGTGGCGTCGATCTCGACGGGGTAGCGCTTCCAGCCGGCGTAGTCGCTTTCCAGCGCCTTCCGCTGCAGCAGCGCTTCATAACGGATCTTCAGGCGCGCCTGCGTGGCCAGGCCGGCCTGCGAGGCGACGCTGTCCTGCAGCAGGTGCCGAAGACCTGCGGGCGTGATGGCTTCGCGCGCTAGGCCGTCCTGCAACTGCAGGTACAGGCGCGACATGTGGATGCCGCGTGCATCGGCATTGGCCAGGTTCACCGACAGATCGATGCTGGCCGCCACCTGCAACTGCCCGCCCTGCCCATCGGTGATGCGGACCGGCAATGCAATGTTTTCCATGCCCACCCAGTCCAGTGGACGCGCCAGGGGCACGCGCTGGTGGGCGACATCGGGGAGGTCGGCGCGGGGCGCCTGGGGAAGCGAGGAAGACATCGTCATGCACGGGAGGAGTGGATGGCGTGCATTGTACGCCCTGCCCCGAATCACCAGATGAAACAGTCCGTTACGTCGGTTTGCGGCTGCTATCGCAGCGATCCACGGCGCCTTCAGTCGCCGCGTGCGGCGCGCCATCCGGTGAACAGCAGGGCTGCCTGCGACGGCAGCGTGGTGGGCTCGCCCGCCTTGATGAAGCGGGCGAGCCGCGCCTGTGCGTACGCGCCGACGATGCGCCGCTCGCGTGCGCCCTGACGCGGACTGCCCCATCGTTGCTGCAGCATGCGGCCCCAGTGGCGGAGCAGCGCGTGTTCGCCCTGCCCCGCCTGCTGTGCGACGGCGACCGGTGCCACGGCGGGGCCGACATCGGCCAGCCGCCCCGCCAGCATCTGCGCGGCGATCGCCTGCGCCGGTACCGGGCGCCCCAATACGACAGCCTCGACGGCCGCCACGGCATCGGCGTGAGTGGCAAGGGCCGCGAACGCGGCCTCCGCATCCGCCGCCTGTGCACGTGCGGCCGGCAGGACCGGCAACGCGTCCGCCAGGCGCGTCCATGGCGCACGTACCGGTTCCAGCGTCCTTCCCAGCGGATGGCGCGAACGCTGGTTTGCCCAGCCACGCAGTTCCTCGCTCCACCACGCCAGTTTGGCGTCGGCAGGCAACGGATCACCGGTGATGTTGAGTGCGTCCTCGAACTCCTGCAGCAGCGCGAACCACGCCACCGCCCGCTCACGACGCTCGAACGGCACGAAGATCTCGGCCACCGACCACTCCGGCCAGCGGGCACGCCATTTTTCCAGGAAACTGTCGAGGGCGGGGGAATCTGACATGGGGTTCGGCGGTGGGAGCGACGTCAGTCGCGACGGTGATGCAGGGAAAAGTTTCGCGATGGCATCGTGCAGCACGACGCCTCCCGCCATTCGCGACTTACGTCGCGCCCACGGGGCGTTGGACCGCGGGCCACGCCGCCGGCTCGATCAGCATCTCAGGAAGCTCGACCATGACATCCGCCTGCCACTGCGCGGGCTCTTCATGCGCCTGCCGATAGCCCCACAACGCCGCGATTGACGGCATGCCGGCGGCGCGCGCCGACTGGATGTCGCGCTCGTCATCGCCGACGTACACGCACGCCGCGATGTCGATGCCGATGCGTTCGGCGGCCACCTGCAACGGCAAGGGATGCGGCTTCTTCTCGGCCAGCGTGTCGCCGCCGATCAGCACCGCGCAGCGCGTCTGCCAGTCCAGTTGCGGCAGGATGTCGCGTGCCAGGTATTCGGGCTTGTTGGTGACGATGCCCCATACGCTGCCGGCCCGCTCGAGTGCTGCCAGCATGTCCGCCACGCCGTCGAACAGCACGCTGTGGCGACCCAGTTCCTCATGATAGACCGCCAGGAACTCCGGCACCAACGCTTCGCGTGGTTCCTGTGCGATGTCGGGAAACGCAGCGGCCAGCATGGCGCGCGCGCCCTTGGACACGTGCGGGCGCAGGGCCTCCAGCGTCATCGCGCCGATGCCGCGTGATGCGCGCATCCGGTTGGCCGTGGCCAGCATGTCCGGCGCGCTGTCCAGCAGCGTGCCATCCAGGTCGAACAGCGCCGCGCGCGGGAATGCCGCCGCGCTCATGCCTTCACCGCGCTGGCCAGGTAGTTGACGTCGGTGCGCGACGACAGCCGCGCCCGGTGGCGCCAAGGCTCGTATGCCAGGCCCCTCACGTCCTCCAGCTGGAATCCCGCCTCGCGCAGCCAGCCGGCCAGTTCGGAGGGGCGGATGAATTCCTGGTAGTGGTGCGTGCCCTTGGGCAGCAGGCGCGCGATGTATTCCGCGCCGACGATGGCCAGTGCGAAGGCGGCCGGTGTGCGGTTCAGTGTGGAAAGGAAAAGCCGGCCACCGGGTTTCAGCAGCTTGTGGCAGGCACGGATGATGGAAGCCGGATCCGGCACGTGCTCCAGCATTTCCATGCAGGTGACCACGTCGAAACTGCCAGGACGCTCTTCGGCCAGCGATTCGACGGAACGCAGCTGGTAGTCCACCTGCACGCCCGACTCCAGCTTGTGCAGGCGGGCGATCTTGACCAGTTCGGGGGCGAGGTCGATGGCGGTGACCTGCGCACCTTCGCGCGCCAGCGCCTCGCTCAGCAACCCACCACCACAGCCCACATCCAGCGCGGCAACGCCGGACAGGGGGGCACGATCGCGCACGTACTGCAGTCGCACGGGATTGAGCGCATGCAGCGCCTTCTGCGGGCCATCGATATCCCACCAGCGATGGGCGAGCGAACCGAACTTGTCGAGTTCTTCCTGGCGGAAGTTGCCTTCGTCGGGCGAGGTCGTGGTCGTCATGCCGCTATTGTAGGGCGACGCCGGCTTTACCGTCCTTCACCCGGGATCTGTTTCCGGCAGTCCACGCCTCGCGGCGCGGCGCGAGACGGTGCAGAGCCCCGCAGACTTCAGGACAAGCGGATGCTGGCGATCCGTTCGCGCCACTGCCGTGCATTGGCGAGGACGCCCGCCATGTCGATGCCGACCAGTTCGCGCTGCGCCAGCTTCGGCTGTCCGGCGATCCACACGTCTGTGACCTGCTGGCGGCCGGTGGCGTAGATCAGCTGCGAGATCACGTGGTGCAGCGGCTGGGTTTCCAGCGCCGACAGGTCCACGCAGGCCAGGTCGGCCTGCTTGCCCGGCTCGATGGAGCCAACCAGATGGTCGAACCCGATCGCCTTGGCGCCGCCCAGCGTGGCCGCCCGCAGCGCGGTGGCGGCGTCGAAGCCGGCCGCGTCCTGCGCCACCGCCTTGGCGAGCAGGGCCGCGGTGCGGGTTTCGCTGAACATGTCCAGGTCGTTGTTGCTGGCGCAGCCGTCCGTACCGATGGCCACGTTCACCCCTGCGCGCTCCAGCGCGCAGGCGGGGCAGAAGCCCGATGCCAGTTTCAGGTTCGACTCCGGGCAATGCACCACGCTGACGCCGCGCTCGGCGCACAGGTGGATCTCGGCGTCGGTCAGCTGGGTCATGTGCACCGCGATCAGGCGGTCGTTGAACAGACCCAGCCGGTCGAGCCGCGCGATGGGGCGCTGGCCGTACTGTTCCTGCGACTGCTGCACTTCCTGCGCGGTCTCGTGCAGGTGCAGGTGCACCGGCAGGTCCAACTGGTCGGCCAGCATGCGGACGCGCTCGAAATTGGCATCGTTGACCGTGTACGGCGCATGCGGGGCGAAAGCGGTCGCGATGAGCGCGTCATCGCGCCACTGGTCGTGCACTTCGCCCGCGCGTTCGAAATACTCGTCGTCGCTCTTGGCCCACGCGGTTGGGAAATCGATCACCGGCAGGCCCACGCGCGCGCGGAAGCCGTGGCGCTTGTAGGTGGCGGCCTGCACGTCCGGGAAGAAGTAGTTCTCGTTGACGCAGGTGGTGCCCCCGCGCAGCATCTCGGCGATGGCCAAGGTGATGCCGTCGGCGACGAAATCCGGCGAGATCACCGCCGCTTCGATCGGCCAGATGTGCTGCTGCAGCCACACCTTCAACGGCAGGTCGTCGGCGACACCGCGCAGCAGCGTCATCGGGTTGTGGGTATGCGTGTTGACCAGCCCCGGGATCAGCGCCGCCTCGGGGCGGGAGACCACCTGGCGGGGCTGGAAGCGCGCGCGCGCTTCGCCGATGGGCAGCACCGCGACGATCCGGCCGTCGCGGACGGCGACGGCATGGTCTTCCAGCACCACCCCGTGCGGCACCACCGGCACCACGAAGCCGGCTTCGATCGACAGGTCGCAGGCGTCAAGGGTGCGGTCGCTCATGGTGCCTCGTGGTCAGAAACCCAGGGTATACGTCAGTCCGATGGCGCCGGCGCCGAACAGCAGCCAGCACAGCAGCATCAGGGCCAGCGCGCGGCCGTAGCCCAGCCGCGGCACGCTGGGAAAGAGCCGCGGCAGGGTCAGGTTCCAGCAGATCATCACGCCCAGGCCGGCGATCAGTACGCCGACAGCCCAGACGCCAAGATAAAGCGCAAGCTGTTCCATCACTTCACGCGGCTGACGTATTCGCCGGTACGGGTGTCGACCTTGATGATTTCTTCCTGGCCGACGAACAGCGGCACGCGCACGACCGCGCCCGTTTCCAGCGTGGCCGGCTTGCCACCGGTGCCGGCGGTATCGCCCTTGACGCCCGGGTCGGTCTCGGTGATCTGAAGCTCGACGAAGTTCGGCGGCGTCACCTGGATCGGGTTGCCGTTCCACAGCGTGACCACGCAGTCTTCCTCGCCCTTCAGCCACTTCTCGGCGCCGCCCATGCCGGCCTTGTCGGCCTGCACCTGCTCGAAGGTTTCCTGCTGCATGAAGTGCCAGTACTCGCCATCCGTGTACAGGTACTGCATGTCGGTATCCACCACGTCCGCGGCCTCGACCGAGTCGGTGCTCTTCATGGTGATTTCCTGCACGCGGCCGCTCTTGATCAGGCGGTACTTCACGCGGGTGAAGGCCTGGCCCTTGCCGGGCTTGACGTACTCGGTGTCGCTGATGATCGCCGGCTCGTTGTTGATCAGGATCTTCATCCCGTTCTTGACGTCGTTCATGCCGTAACTGGCCATGCTGGAACTCCTGGGGTGTGGCGAACCCGCCGCACAGGGCGGCCGGCCGGTTAGAATTGGGGACCCCGCCGCGACCGGCGGGTGTTTGTTTTCTGGCCCGACATGATAACCGCTGCCCCCAGCCCCCGACAGCCTGCCCCCCTGACGCCGCCCCGGTGGCAGCAGGCGTGGCGCGATGCCGTGCGCGATCCGCGCGAGCTGCTGGCGCTGCTGGGGCTGGAAGCACTGGCCGGACGCATTTCCGACGAGGCCGCCGCCCAGTTCCCGCTGCGGGTACCGCGGGGTTTCGTCGCCCGCATGCGGCACGGCGATGCCGCCGACCCGCTGCTGCGCCAGGTACTGCCGCTGGACGATGAAATGCGCCCGGTTCCCGGCTTCGGCCTGGACGCCGTGGGCGACGCAGCGGCGAAGAAGGCCATCGGCGTCATCCAGAAATACCAGGGCCGCGCGCTGCTGGTCGCCACCGGCAGTTGTGCGGTGAACTGCCGCTACTGCTTCCGCCGCCACTTCCCGTATGCCGAGGAAACCGCCGCGCGCGATGGCTGGCGCGACGCCGTTGCGCTGATCCGCGCCGACCCCGGCATCGACGAGGTGCTGCTGTCCGGCGGTGATCCGCTGTCGCTGGCCACGCCCAAGCTGGCCGAACTGACCGATGCGCTGGCCGGCATCCCGCACCTCAGGCGCCTGCGCATCCACAGCCGGCTGCCGGTGGTGCTGCCGGAGCGGATCGACGACGGGCTGCTGGCCTGGCTGTCCTCGCTGCCGTGGCCGGTCGCGCTGGTCATCCACGCCAACCACGCGAACGAGTTCGATGCCGACGTCGATGCCGCCCTTGCCCGCCTGCGCCAGGCTGGCGTGCAGCTGCTCAACCAGGCGGTACTGCTGCGTGGCGTGAACGACAGCGTGGATGCCTTGGCGGCATTGAGCGAGCGCAGTTTCGCGGCCGGCGTGCTGCCGTACTACCTGCATCAGCTGGACCGCGTGGCCGGCGTGGCGCATTTCGAAGTGGACGACGACCGCGCCCGTGACCTGCACGCCGCGCTGGCGGCCCGCCTGTCCGGCTACCTGGTGCCGCGGCTGGTCCGCGAGGTCCAGGGCGACACCGGCAAGCGCCCCCTGTAACCGGGCGCTCGCCGCCACGTGCGGGACTTTCCTGCGCTTCTGCGACCGCCGCATTGGACGCTTCACGTCCCTTTCGTGTATTAAACGCGCTCCCCAGGCGGACACGTTGCATGCAGATCGGCAAAGACACCACGCTACGACTGACCCTGGTTGACGACAGTGGCGAGGATGCGGAAGCCGTCGTCAGCGCCTTGCGCAACAGCGGCATCGCGGTCCGCCCGCTGCGCCCGCTGGACCCCGCCGAACTGCAGCAGATGGTCGCCGGCCAGCCGATGGACCTGGTCCTGGCGTCGCGCGCGGCCAAGGGCATCCCACTGGCCTCGGTGCTGTCGCAGGTGGATGCCAGCGGCAAGGACATCCCGGTGATCGTGCTGGCCGATGCCGTGACCGAGGCCGACCTGCTGGCCGACCAGGCAGCCGGCGCCCGCGCGGTCGCCCTGCGCGGCAAGTTCGACCACCTGCTGGCCGTGCTGCGCCGCGAATGGTCCGACCTGGACGCGCGCCGCTCGCAGCGCCGCCTGGAAGGCCAGCTGCGCGAGACCGAGCGCCGATGCGACGCGCTGATCTCGTCCTCGCGCGACCCCATCGCCTACATCCACGAAGGCATGCACATCCGGGCCAACGACGCCTACCTGGAGATGTTCGGCTTCGAATCCTTCGAGGACGTGGAAGGCCTGTCGCTGCTGGACCTGATCGGCCCGCAGTACGTCAACGACTTCAAGGCCCTGCTGAAGAAGCTCAGCAAGGGCGAACCGCCGCCGCCGCGCTTCGAACTGGAAGCGCGCAGCATGGACGGCGACAGTTTCCCCGCCACGCTCGAGTTCGCCACCGCCACCTACGAAGGCGAGGCCTGCGTGCAGGTGGTGTTCCGCCGCCGCGAGGAGTTCGACCCCGAGCTTGCGCGCGAAGTGGAAGACCTGCGCCAACGCGACATGGTCACTGGCCTGATGAACCGCCCCACGTTCCTGCGCGAACTGGAAACCGCGGTGGCGCAGGTCGCCCGGGGCGAGGACCAGTTCGCCCTGCTGCTGATCGAACCGGACCACTACCAGCGCCTGCTGCAGGACATCGGCATCGACTCGGCCGACGCCCTGGTGGCGGCGCTGGCGGCACGCCTGTCGGAGAAACTGGAAGGCGCCACCACCGCCGCGCGTTTCGGCGAGCGCACCTTCGCCGTGCTGCTGCAGGGCAACCATGCGCACACGGCGGCCTTGGCCGAGAAACTGCGCGCCTCGTTCGCTTCCCACGTGTTCAACGTCGGCGAGCGCTCGGCGTCGGTGACGGCCAGCATCGGCGGCGTGCAGATCGGCGAGAAGATCGCCAGCGTCGGCCAAGTGCTGACGCGCGCCACGGATACCCTGCAGACCGCCACCAATCTGGGCGGCAACCGGTTCGAGATCTTCGACCCCGGCGCGGTCGACCGCGCCGAGGAAGAGCGCGTGCAGAGCTGGATCACCCGCCTGAAGGAAGCACTGGGCGACGGCAGCTTCCGCCTGCACTACCAGCCCGTGGTCAGCCTGCAGGGCGAGCCCGGCGAAGTGTACGAAGCACTGCTGCGCCTGGAATCCAACGGCGAACTGGTCGCGCCGCAGTCGTTCATCGGCATCGCCGAGGAACACGGCTTGCTGGACGCGATCGACCGCTGGGTGGTGAACCGCGCCATCGAAGTGCTCGCCGAACGCAAGCGCGCCGGTCACGACACGCGGCTGGTGGTAAAGGTCAGCCCAGCCTCATTTGCCGACAACCGCCTGCTGCAGCTGATCGCGCAGCAGCTGGCGGCGCTGGACGTACCCGGCGAGCGCCTGTGGCTGCAGACGCCGGAGGCCAAGGTGTTCACCCACCTGCGGCAGGCGCAGGCCTTCCAGTCCGGCGCGGCCAAGCTCGGCTGCCGGGTAGGCCTGGAGCACTTCGGTGCGGGCCTGGACTCGTTCCAGCTGCTGTCGCACTTCGAACCGACCTTCCTCAAGATCGACCGCGTCTTCAGCGAGGAACTGGGCAAGACCCCGGAACACCAGCAGAAGATCCGCGAGATCACCGAACGCGCGCAGGCGCTGGGCATCATGACGGTGGCCGAACACGTGCAGGACGCCGCGACAATGGCGTTCCTGTTCACCTCCGGCGTGGACTACGTGGAAGGCAACTTCCTGGCTGCGCCCGGCCCGGCGATGAGCTACGACTTCAGCTGATCCGGCTGCTCCCTCCCCTCGCCTGCAGAGGGACAAGACAAGAAACCCGCCGGAAGGCGGGTTTCTCGTTCAAGACGGTTGGTTCGTACTGTAGCGCTCAGGCGAACGTGCCCTGCTGCGCGCGCAGCGTGGCGATGCGTTCTTCCAGCGGCGGATGGCTCAGGAACAGCTTCTTCAGGCCATGGCCGATGCCGCCGGCGATGCCGAAGGCTTCCACCTGCGCCGGCAGCGTGCTCGGGCGCCGCTGCTGCGACAGGCGCTCCAGCGCGGCGATCATCTTCTGCCGGCCCGCCAGCGTGGCGCCACCGTGGTCGGCGCGGAACTCGCGACGGCGCGAGAACCACATCGCGATCATCGTGGCGAACAGGCCGAACACCAGCTCCAGCACCATCACGATGATGTAGTAGGCGAAACCACGGCCCTCGCCTTCGCGATTGCCGGACAGGAAACCGTCCACGATGCCGCCGACCACGCGGGCCAGCACGATGACGAAGGTGTTCAGCACGCCCTGCAGCAGCGCCATGGTGACCATGTCGCCGTTGGCGACGTGGCTGACCTCGTGGGCTAGCACGGCCTCGGCCTCGTCCTGGTTCATCGCACGCAGCAGGCCGGTGGACACCGCCACCAGCGCATTGTTGCGGTTGGCGCCGGTGGCGAAGGCGTTGATCTCCGGGGCGTCGTAGATGGCGACCTCCGGCATGCCGATGCCGGCCGCCTGCGCCTGCCGCTGCACGGTGGCCACCAGCCAGCGCTCGGCATCGTTGCGCGGCTGGGTGATGACCTGCGCGCCGGTCGCGCGCTTGGCCATCCACTTCGACGTCAGCAGGGAAATCAGCGAGCCACCGAAGCCGAACACGGCCGCCATCACCAGCAGGCCGCCCATCTGGCTGGAATTGACGCCAAGCAACGACATGACGATACCCGCCAGCACCATCACGGCCAGGTTGGTGGCGAGGAACAGGGCGATGCGAGTGAACACGGGGATTCTCCGACGAACATGGGGGGAAGGACGTTGCAGCAGAACTGCGGTTGCGGCCGCTAGAATTCAAGGCGATCGCTGACCTGCATTCAGCTTCCCCCTTTGCTGACGAATGACCGGATCCGTCCCCTACCGCGGCCGCTTTGCGCCCTCACCCACCGGACGCCTGCATTTCGGCTCGCTGGTGGCGGCGCTGGGCAGCTGGCTGCTGGCGCGGCATCACCGCGGCGAGTGGCTGGTGCGGGTGGAAGACCTCGATCCGCCACGCGAAGTAGCGGGCGCCGCGCACGCGCAACTGGAAACCCTTGCCGCATTCGGCATGGTCTCCGATGGACCGGTGCTGTGGCAGAGCCGGCGGCACGCGGCCTACCAGCAGGCCGTGGACCAGTTGCTCGACGTCGGCGCCGCGTTTTTCTGCCGCTGCAGCCGTTCCGACCTGGCGGCGGTGAACGGCATCCATCGGCGCTGCGTCGCCTCCGACAGCCGCCGCCTGCCCGCCATCCGGCTGCGCGTGGACGACGCGGCGCAGGTCGCGTTCGACGATGGCCTGCAAGGCCGCATCGTGCAGGACGTCGCCCGCGAGGTGGGCGATGTGGTGCTCCGCCGCGCGGATGGCTACTGGGCCTATCAGCTGGCCGTGGTGGTCGATGACCATGCGCAGGGCATCACCGACGTCGTGCGCGGCGCCGACCTGCTGGACTCCACGCCCCGGCAGATCCTGCTGCAGCAGGCACTCGGCCTGCCGACGCCCCGCTACCTGCACCTGCCCCTGATCGTGGATGCGCAGGGACAGAAACTGTCCAAGTCGATGGCCGCGCTGCCGGTCGACGACGACGCGCCGCTGCCCGCGCTGGCCACGGCCTGGCAGGTGTTGGGACAGCGGCCCGCGGCGGTCGCCGGCCTCTCTTCCGTGTCGGGCTGGATGGCCGCCGCTTCGGCGAATTTCCAGCCGGAAACCCTGCCCAAAGTGACTTCCACGACTTTCGCTGCATTGCACAACACCGCTGTCGCACGCGCTGTCTAGAATCGGTTGGCCGTCGGCTTGGGCGGTATCCGGAGAATCATTGACATGACATCGCGCGTCGTCCTGGTCACCGGTGGCACCGGGGGTATCGGTACCGCCATCTGCAAGAAGCTGGCGGACATGGGCCACAAGGTCGCCACCAATTACCGCAACGAAGAAAAGGCCCGTGCCTGGCAGGCGCAGATGAAGACCGACGGCTACGACATCGCACTGGTCAAGGGCGACGTCACCTCACCCGAAGAAGCCGACGCCATGGTGAAGGAAGTCGAACGCACCCTGGGCCCGGTCGAAGTGCTGATCAACAACGCCGGCATCACGCGCGACGGCACCTTCCACAAGATGAGCGCCACGCAGTGGGGCGACGTCATCAACACCAACCTCAACTCGGTGTTCAACGTCACCCGCCCCGTCATCGACGGCATGCGCGAGCGCAAGTGGGGCCGCATCATCCAGATCAGTTCGATCAACGGCCTGAAGGGCCAGTACGGCCAGGCCAACTACGCCGCCGCCAAGGCCGGCATGCACGGCTTCACGATTTCGCTGGCGCGCGAGAACGCCAAGCTCGGCATCACCGTCAACACGGTCTCGCCCGGATACGTTGCCACCGACATGGTGATGGCGGTGCCGGAGGAAGTGCGCGCCAAGATCGCCGCCGACATCCCCACCGGCCGGCTGGGCAAGCCGGAAGAGATCGCCTACGCCGTCGCCTTCCTGGTCGACGAGCAGGCCGCGTGGATCACCGGGTCCAACCTGGACATCAACGGCGGCCATCACATGGGCTGGTGACGCCATCCCGACGCGAGATGGAGTGACGGCAAGCCCCGCTTTCCGTCGCTCACATTCCAGCTCGCTGGCGTGGCTGTCCCACACTGCAACACCTGTCCTGCTTCCTGAACAGGGAGCCCCTGCCGTCCGCCAGTTGCAAGGGCTGTTGCGCTGCGTCATGCTGGCCCAATACGTGTTTAGAGTGAATGCTCAATGGCTGCGATCCGCATCATCAAGAAGTACCCCAACCGCCGTCTCTACGACACGGAGATCTCCAGCTACATCACCATTGAAGACGTCCGCCAGCTGATCGTCGACGGTGAGGATTTCGAGGTACGCGACGCCAAGAGCGGCGACGACCTGACCCGCACCGTGCTGCTGCAGATCATCAGCGAGCAGGAACAGGACGGCGAACCCGTGCTGTCCACGCAGCTGCTCAGCCAGATCATCCGTTTCTACGGCGACTCGCTGCAGGGCTTCATGGGCAATTACCTCGAGCGCAGCATGCAGCTGTTCATGGAGCAGCAGCAGCAGTTCCGCAGCCAGATGGGCAGCCTGCTGGGCCAGACCCCGTGGACCATGATGAACCAGCTGACCGAGCGCAACATGGAGCTGTGGCAGGAATTCCAGCGCAACCTGACCGGTGGCATGGGCCGCCCCACCACGGTCAAGCCCAAGGAAACCCCGCGCGAAACGCCGAAGACGCGCGCGCGCTGAACCCTCTCGTAGTGAAACCCGGCCCGCGCCCCGTAGCGCGGGCCTTTTTTTGACCCGCGTTCCGGCGCGCGAAGCAGCAAGGGATTCCCACATGACACAACGCATTGCCGTGGTGACCGGCGGACTGGGCGGGCTGGGCACGGAGATCTGCAAGGCCCTGGCCCTCGGCGGCCGCCGCGTCATCGCCGCCGACCTGCCGCCCAGCGCGGAACGCCTGGCCGCATTCCAGCAGCACACCGATGGCCTGGACGTGCATTTCGCCGCCGCCGACGTCGGCGACTTCGACGCCTGCGCCGCGCTCGTGCAGGCGGTGCACGACCAGCACGGCGCCGTGGACATCCTGGTCAACAACGCCGGCATCACCCGCGACGCGACGTTGCGCAAGATGGAAAAAGCGCAGTGGGACGCGGTGCTGGGGGTGAACCTGGACAGCGTGTTCAACCTCTGCCGCCACGTGGTGGACGGCATGCAGGCGCGCGGCTTCGGGCGCGTGGTGAACATCAGTTCGGTCAGCGGCCAGACCGGCAACTTCGGCCAGACCAACTACGCCGCGGCCAAGGCCGGCCTGCACGGCTTCACCATGGCGCTGGCGCGGGAAGTGGCCAGCAAGGGCGTCACCGTCAACAGCGTCTCGCCCGGCTACGTGGAAACCCCGATGACCCAGGCCATGCCCAGCGACGTGCGCGCGCGCACCGTCGCCTCGGTGCCGGTGGGCCGCATCGGCCAGCCCGGCGACATCGCCCGCGCCGTGGCCTTCCTGTCCGCGGACGATGCCGGCTACATCACCGGCGCCAACCTGCCGGTCAATGGCGGGCTGTTCATGAGCTTCTGACCGGGCGGCGTGTCCGCCCTGCTTCCACCCACGCGAATCCGTACGCAATCTCCCCGAGGAATCACCATGAAACTGACCCCTCCCACCTTCGGCGTCTGGCTCATCGCCCTGCTGCTGGGCAGCGGCGGCATCGCCGCGAAGTTCGGCTACGTGCCGGTGCTGGCCCCGCACGCGTTCTGGCTGGTGGTGGCCGGGTTCGTGCTGCTGATCGCGGCGACGGTCTTCAGCAAACTCTGAGACCCCTGCGCTTGTCCGTGCGTGGCCAAGGCGATAACGTCGCCGGGCCACGCCACGTGGCGCGCCGGAGGGCAACGCATGCGCGGTTCCCGTTCGTTCGTTCTGCTGCTGATCGTCGTGCTGCCGGGTCTGGGGGGTTGCACCACGTCCGCTTCCGCGAGGCATGACGGCCCGCGCTGCGTGGAGGTAGGCTGCACCGAGAAGATCCCGTTCGCTGCCGCAGGCCCCGGCTCCAGCGTGGTGCTCGTCCAGTGCGAGGGGACCGTGCGGACGACGCGCCGTTACCAGCTCGACGCAGGTCGATGGACACTGCAGATGTACGAAACTGGCGCTTCCGAGCACTGCCCGACACCGGCGTCGGCGCGCTGACCGGCCGCCGGCCTTCGGGAGACCGTCATGGAGCTGGTTGCCTATCTCGTGAGCGCCCTGTGGGATGCGCCGCGACTGGTCGTGCCACCCCTGCTCGGCATCGGCGCCGGCATTGCCCTTTATTTCATGACCGGCAGGGAGCCCTCGTCCGCCGCGATTGCCCTCGGCTGCGTCCTGCTCGGCCTGGTCATCGGCTTCGTGCTGGAATACCTGCGCGAACCGCCGCGCGATACGGACTGACCGCTACTCCATCTCGAAACGCTCGAACGCGATCTCCAGCGTTTCGAACAGCGCCTCCGCCACCGACGCATCCATCGGCGAGGGGCGATATGCCGCCGGACGCGCCCGCAGGAAGCGCCAGCGCAGCACCGCAATGCCCTGCTCGTCCAGCAGCGTCACGCTGATGTCGCGCCGCGCATCCCCGCCGTCGCGCGCTTCGCTCCACCACTGGTACCACGACAGCGAACCGGTCACGCCACGGCGCAGCACCAGATCGTCGTAGTGCGTCAGCGTCGAAAGCTTCATCGATTCGCTGGCCTTGTCGTTGCCGTTGCGGTACTCGTTGAGCTGCAGGCGCACCTCGGGGAACACCACCTCGGCCACCCCACTGCCGGGGCCGTCATCCCCCGTGCCGAGGTCGACGAGGAAGTTCATGCCGGGATAGGGACGTTCGCGCAGCTGGGCCATGGCAGGGTCCGTGTGGGAAGGGAATCAAGGCAGCGGATGCCGCCAATTTCTTCTTCCAACGCTCGCCGGGGTCATTGGCGGTCAGCGGACAGGCATCCGGCTGCAATGACGGCGCTGCAACACCCTGCCGCAAGGCGCAGATACCCTTCGATGGCTTTCGCAATGCCATCCCATCGCACTCCGAGAGCCATCTGCAAGGCTCAATGCGAGAAGTGGGGCGATCTGAACCCCATCGATGGGTTTCCGAATGCCATCCCGTGGCTTTCCGGAAGCCATCTGCCAGGCTCAGTGTGAGAAGCACGGGGCTTGGAGCCCCATCGATGGGTTTCCGAATGCCATCCCCTCGCTTTCCGGAAGCCATGTGCAAGGCTCGATGTGAGAAGCACGGTACCCGGGAACCCCATCGATGGCATTCGGAATGCCATCTGCCAGGCTCGATGTGAGAAGCGCAGAGCCTGGAGCCCCATCGATGGGGTTCGGAATGCCGTCTGCAAGGCTCAATGTGAGAAGCGCGGAGCCTGGAGCCCCATCGATGGCATTCGGAATGCCATCCGCGCCGCGCCGTGCAGCGTCGCATCGCGCGGCCAAGCAAGACGCACCGGGAGGCATCCCACCCCTGCAGCGCCGGGTGCGGCCTGCGGCCTTACCCGGGCGACGGGATGCTGTCACGGCGTTGAGGACGCCTGCCCGATCCACAAGCGGTTGCCGTCCGGATCATCGATGCGGAACTCGCGCATGCCGTAGAACGTGGTGTCCAGGTCGGGCGCGTCCAGACCGTTCGCACGCGCCCGTGCATGGAAGGCCTCGAGGTCGTCGGGGTACAGGTACAGCACCGCGGCACGCGGCGCATCGCTGGCCGCGTTGATCGACTGGTCCAGCATCACCCGGCAGTCACCCCAGCGCAGCTTCGCCCAGCCCCAGTCGTCGCGGCGGTCCTCCACCGCGAAGCCCAGCTGTTCGTAGAACGCGATCGCACGCGGCAGGTGGCGGACGGGTTGCATGGGGATGATGTGCGACATGTGGGTTTGATCAGGTGAGGCCATCGCAGGCCTGGGTGGAAGTTCTTGCCAAGAGGGTGGAAAAGGTTTCTCAACCGGATTGTCAAGCTGCCAGTTTCAGAACCCGCCGCAAGCGCCTCACATGGCGAGCGATGGCCGGCCACTGCCACGTGGAGGGCGGATCCAACGCTGGACGCGTTTCAGCCCATGCGAGTGCACGCTTCTCCGAATTGGCGGAAATGAAAGAGTGAAGGCTTGTGGGGCGCAACTGAAGATACACCCAGATCAAACCCCAACCATCAGCACTGTATCGATAGCTGTGACCATTGCATTTGAGCGGGTCGAGCGACACGTTAGTCCGGGCAAGCCTGCCCCCCATATCAGGGTAGTGGACAGCCAAGTGGACGCATCCTTCTGCGGAGTCCCGCCTGGCCTGTGCGTAGGAGCAAAGTTCTTCAGACGATTGAAATGTACGGAGTTCCTGCTCAGGTGCCGAATATGCCTCGATCACAACCGCCGGGCGCTCTTTGAAGATAGCCTCAGCAACCGCTTTTACCGCTGCATCAGAGATGGGGGTTCTCATGGCGGCTTGATGCATGAATTAACAGAGTGTGGAATCTTCTTCGGCTTGAAAGAATGGTTGGCTGTCCGAGCCATTCAAGGCGACTCCCTGTAGTTGTAGAACTCCCAGTCCATGAACTGGTGGAGCTGTTCGGCAACATCAGTCCACGACTCACCTCGGACCGAGGCCAGCAAGTTGGCCACGTAATTTTCCACCTGCCCCCAAGAAAAATCCTGGACCAGGAGGTAGTCCTTGCACCAGCCAGTGTATTGCGATTTGGCGAGAGCAGAAGGGGTCACGACCACGAACTGGAAGTTGTCGCCGCGTACCCCGTCCGTGCCGATCGAAGCCGTGAACGCCAGCTCACAGTCAGCCGGGTCGAGTGGAAGCTGGCCCCGAGCAAGGCTTTCGCATGTAAGGCTGACCAGCTTAGGAGTTTCCATGCACAGCTGACCTCAATCAGGCCGCATCGCGAAGCGGCATCGTTGAATCATTCACTGCCCCTCGCCCGTCCGCTCAGCGCGCGCCCGCCCGCTTGCGCAGATGCTCCGCCAGTCCGCCCAGCTGTTGTCCCTGCACCTTGTCCACGACCGGCGCGAATTTGCCCAGATCGTCCGGCGTGTAGCCGCCGGCGCGGTACCACAGGGTGATGCGGGTGCCGTTGTTTTCTTCGACGAAGCGCCATTCCAGCGCACCGTCCAGGCCCATGCCCTGCAGGGGGCCCAGGCCGCCGGTCATGCGCAGCAGTTTGCCCGGGTCCACGAAGGTCACTGTCATGTGCCAGGCCTGCTGCGCGCCGTTGATCTCGCAGAAGCAGCCGCCGGCCTTGTCGCTGATGGAAAGCTTCGAGGCATCGCCCCACCAGCTGTGGTCGGCGGGCCACCACTGCCCGACGTCCTTCACCAGCGCAGCGTAGGCGGTCTGCGCGTCCACCGGCACCCATTGCGTGTTCTCCAGGGTGAAGCCGTTGGGCTTCATGTCCTTGATCTCGGCCTGCGCCTGCGGCGCCAGCGCCATCGCGATGACCAGCAGGGGCAGGACCCGCGCCTTCATGGCGCACCCGGCTCGGTGCAGAACTTCTGGCGGTACGCCATCGCCTTGGGCATCAGCGCGGTCAGGTTCTGGATGCGGGTGCCCGGATTGGGATGCGTGGAAGAGAATTCCGGCGGTGCCTGCCCGCCGCTGGCTTCGCCCATGCGCTGCCACAGCGGCACGGCTTCCTGCGGATTGAAGCAGGCGGCCGCCGCCAGCATCAGGCCGACTTCATCGGCCTGCGTCTCGTGCGAACGCGCATACGGCAGCAGGTAGCCGTAACCCATCGCGGCCATCACCATCTGCTGCTGCTGCGGGTCCATGCCGCTCATCGCGCCGGCCATCTGGCCGATCTGGGTGAGCTTCTGCTGCGACATGCGCTGCGCGCCATGGCGCAGCAATGCGTGGGCGATCTCGTGCCCCATCACCACCGCCACCGCATCGGCGTTCTGCGCGACCGGGATCAGGCCGGTGTAGACGGCCATCTTGCCGCCCGGCAGGCAGAAGGCGTTGGCCTGGTCGGACTGGATGACGTTGACGTCCCAGTCGAAGGACTTCCAGTGGCCGCTGGGCTGCAGGCCGTGCTCGGCGGCGATCTCGGCTTCCACCACGCCGATCTTGTTGATCAGCCGCTGGGCGATGCCGCGCACCTGCTGCGCGATCTGCGAGTTGGGGTCCACCGGTTGTTCCTGCGACAGGATCTCCTGGTAGGCCTGCAGGCCGAGGGCTTTTTCTTCCTCCACCCCGATGGAGCCGTCGATCAGCACCTTCTCGCCGGTGTAGGGGTCCTCCACGCGGTTGGAAAACCAGTAGAACGCCGCGTAGCCGGCAAAGCCGAGCAGGATCAGCCAACGCACATTGCCGAACAGGCCACGCCGCTGCCCACCCTGCTGCCCGTAACCGGACCGCCCATAAGGATCTTGCCTCATCACCCTCTCCCTGGCGGCTAGATGCCGCGAACGACGCGGAAACCCACCCGCGCATTAGTCATATCCGAATCCGAGGACGAACGCCACGCCGCGCGCGCATGCGCCGGCGAACTGGCCCAGGAACCGCCGCGGACCACGCGCGAGCGGCAGCCGGGATTGAACCACGCCGCGCCGTCGGCCGGCGCGCGCCGGTAGCTGGCGTGCCAGCAGTCGGCGACCCACTCGCTGGTGTTGCCGCCCAGGTCCTTCAGGCCCCAGGCGTTGGCGCGGAAACGGCCGACCGGCGCCGGCCCCCAGTAGCCGTCGCCGTACCCGGTGAAGGCGTTGTTCCAGTGCCGCCCGCCGGGCGAGGTGTCGTTGCCGCCGGTGAGGTTGCCGAAGCCGCGCGGCGGCTGTGCGTTGCCCCACGGGTAGCGGCCCTGCTGGCCGGCACGCAGGGCATATTCGTACTCGGCCTCGCTGGGCAAGCGGTAGCTGTGCCCGGTCTGCCCGGCCAGCCATTCGGCATAGGCTTCCGCGTCGTAGACGCTGACGTGCAGCACCGGCATGTCGTCGCTGGCCGGCTCGCCGGCGTAGTCCGACCGCCAGTCCACGCCGCTGCGCCGCACGAAGTTGCCGCTGCGCTCGTCATAGACGATGGAGTGCCCGCGGCGCGTGGCGCGGGGACGGTACTGGGTGGCTTCCACGAAGCGGCGGAACTCGCCCACCGTCACCGCATGGCGCGACATGGCGAAGCCGCGATCGAAGCGGACGTAGTGCGCGGGTTTTTCGGCATCGGCGGCCTCCGGTTCGTCGTCGGCGGCGCCCATGCGGAAACCGCCATGCGGCACCACCACCATCTCCGGCCCGCGGCCACCGTGGTACAGCGCATCGGTGAACGCCTGGCCCGGGCGGAACAGGCCATAGTGGGTGGCCAGGTCGATGCGCTGGCGGAAATCCGCTGCGACGCGATTACCCGGTTCGGCGATGCGCAGCACTTCGGCCAGCTTGCCGCGCGCGTCCTTCAGGCCCGCTGCCGTGGTGACGTCGCGCAGGCCGCTGTCGCGCAGTTCGACGATGCGCGCAAGACGGATGGCCTCGACGCGCTGCCGCGCATCGGCCACGGTATCAGCGTCTTCGCGCACCTTCGCCGCGTGGTCCAGCCAGCGCCGCGCGGTGTCGAAATCGCTGGCCAGCGCTGCGTCTTCCGCGCGCCGGATCATCGCGCTTTCCACCGCGGCCACGCCTTGCCGCGCGCGGGGCTGTCCCGCTTTCCATTTCAGCACTTCACGGAACCCGGCGAGCGCACCACCGCCGTTTTCTCCCAGCCTGCCTTCGCGCAGGGCGCGCTCGCTGGCCAGGTTCAGCCGCGTGAGCTGCTCCACGTCATCCACCCGCGCAAGATAGGCTTCCACCGCCTCGTCATCGGGCGACAGGGTCCGCGCGACGGCGGCGATCTGGCGGGCACGGCGCAGCGATTCGGTGCGGTCTTCCGCCACCGCCAGTGCCTGCGCGCCCTGCGCCAGCAAGCGGTCCAGGCTGCGTTCCAGGCCCGCCTTTGCGCGGGCCTCATCCGGCACCTGCCTCAACACGGCCAGGTAGAGCGGGATGGCATCGTCGGGAGTGTCGAACAGGCGCCCGTCGCGGAGGGCCTGGTCGGCGCGGCGCAGCGTGGCGGCGGTGGGCTCGTCCGCCAGGTCGACGGCGGGCGGCTGCCAGGTGAGTTCCTCGATACGACTGTCGTCGCCACTGACGGTCACGCTGGGCATGCGTGCCGGCCCGTCGGGCGTGCTGTCGTCCGTGGTCGGCGCGGCATCGCGCGAACAGGCGCACAGCAGCAGCGAGGACAGCACCAGCATGTTGAGGATCGCGCGCAAACAACCTCCGTGCGTCGGGCGGGCCATCGCCCGACCTGAACGGACAAAGTGGCCCGGCCGTGCGACGTTAGGCTATTGTCCCCTGCCTGAGCAAACGACGCACCTCGCGGAGATTTCGTGCCCCACTGGATAGACAACCCCACCGCGCTGGATGCGTACCTGCAGTCCCGCCCGACCCGCATCGGCCTGGATACCGAATTCGTCCGTGAACGCACGTACTGGCCGCAGCTCGCACTGGTGCAGATCGCGGTGAACGACGAGGTGCTGCTGGTGGATCCGCTGGCCCCCGGCATGGCCGATGCCCTGCGGCCTTGGCTGACCGACACCAGCATCACCAAGGTCATGCACAGCGCCAGTGAAGACCTGGTGGCGTTCAAGTTCACCTGCGGCGTGCTGCCCACGCCGTTGTTCGACACGCAGATCGCCGCCGCCCTGGCCGGCGTGGCCGCGGGCATCGGCTATCAGAAACTGGTCGAACGCATCACCGGCGTCACCCTGCCAAAGGGCGAGACGCGCTCGGACTGGCTGCGCCGGCCGTTGAGCGAGTCGCAACTGCACTATGCCGCCGACGACGTGCGCTACCTGTTCGCCGTGCACGACGCGCTGGAGGCCCAGCTTCGCGACACCGGACGCCTGCAATGGCTGCAGGACGACTGCGCGCGCTTTGTCGAACTGGCCGCGCAGGACGACCTGGAACGCTGGCCGCACCTGTCCATGCGCAGCGCGCAGTTCCTCGACGCGGGCGCGCAACGCCGGCTGGTCCGCCTGCTGCGCTGGCGAGACGTGCAGGCACGCAGCAGCGACAAGCCGCGCAGCTGGATCCTGGACAACGAACTGGCGGTAGGACTCGCGCGCAATCCGCCCGAGGATCGCGCCGCGCTGCAGAAGGTGTTCGACGCGCAACCCAAGGCGCCGCGCAAACTGGCCGATGCCGTCTGGACGGCGCTCACCACACCCCTGGCTGACGAAGACGACACGCCACTGGCCCGCAATGCCAGCGACGGCGACAAGGCGGCGCTGAAGCGCTTGCAGGATGCGGTGTCCCAGCGCAGTGCCGACCTTGGCCTGCCCGATGGCGTGCTGGCATCGCGCCGGTACCTGGAAGCGCTGCTGGAATCCGGCGATTGGCCCGCGGCCCTTTCCGGCTGGCGCCGGGCCGAACTGGAGCCCGTGCTGGCGCCGTTGCTGAACCCGGCAGGCTTGGCATCGCCCACGCCTGCGGGCTAGAATCGCCGCGTCCACACCGGGGCCATAGCTCAGCTGGGAGAGCGCGTCGTTCGCAATGACGAGGTCGGGAGTTCGATCCTCCCTGGCTCCACCAATACAACGTCCTAGGACGTCCAAAGAAGGCCGGTAAGCCCAGCAGTATCAAGGCTTCCGGCCTTTTTTGTGTCCGATAGAATCCGGAAAAATCCATCCGCATCCGGGCAATGGTGGGGGCATCTTTGGGGGCAACTGGGGTCATCCCCTAACCAGTTGCCCCCAGCGGGGCAGGAAATGTCCGCCAATGCTCACCGACAAAACCATCCGCGCCATCAAGCCCACCCACAAGACCCAGCGCATCTTCGATGGGGGTGGCCTTTATCTGGAAATTTCCCCCACCGGCGGCAAATGGTGGCGTTGGAAGTACCGCTTCGGCGGCAAGGAAAAACGCCTCTCCCTCGGCGTTTACCCCGACACCAGCCTCGCCGATGCCCGCGAACGCCGCGACGCCGGGCGCAAGCTGTTGGCTGCCGGCGTCGACTTCGGCGAACACCGCAAGGCAGCGAAAGCCACAGGCGCCGCCGCTGCTGCCAGTTCCTTCGAAGTCGTGACGCGCGAGTGGTTCGCCAAGCAAAAGTCGCAGTGGGCGGAAAACCACGCCGACAAAGTCATCCGTCGCTTCGAGCGGGACATCTTCCCGTGGATGGGCAAGCGCCCCATTGCCGAAATCACGGCCCCTGAATTGTTGAAACACTTGGAGCGCATCGAACAGCGCGGCGCCGTCGAAACGGCGCACCGCGCACTGCAGACCTGCGGACAGGTGTTCCGCTACGCCGTCCGCACCGGGCGTGCAGAGGGCGATCCGACCGGCGCGCTCAAGGGTGCACTGACGCCGTGGCGCCCCATGCAGTTCGCCGCCGCCACTACCCCCGAGGAAGCCGCTGTGGTGATCCGCAAGATCAGCGGCAGCACCAGCCGCCCCACCGTGCGCAGCGCATTGCGCCTGTGTCCGTACCTTTTCACGCGCCCCGGCGAGCTCGCCCGCATGAAGTGGACCGAACTCCACCTGGATGGCTGCCAGTGGCGCTACTTCGTCACCAAAACGAACCGCTGGCACATCGCGGCCCTCCCGACGCAAGCAGTGGAAATCCTGCGCGATCTGCAACCGCTCACTGGTCGCGGCGAGTATGTGTTCCCGGGTGGGCGCGATCCGCGCAAGCACATGTCGGGCAACGCCATTCTGGTGGCAGCCCGCCGTTGTGGCATTGAAAAGGACGAAAGCACCATCCACGGCTTCAGGCACATGGCCAGCACCCTACTGAACGAGATGAATCGCTGGAATCCCGACGCAATCGAGGCCGCGCTCACCCACAAAATGCCCGGCGTACGTGGCATCTACAACCAATCCCAGTATTTGGACCAGCGCCGGAAGATGGCACAGGCATGGGCTGACTACATCGACGAGCTGCGCGAGGGCGAGCAGCCCCCTATCCTCGAACTGGCAGCCTAACCCGCTTGGCGTCCGGGCCGGCTCAACATCCTCCGGCCCACGTCCGAACTCGGAAAAAGCTGCGAAAGCTCGTTGTCCGAGGAGTATTCAATACGTGTCGCCTTGTCCCAAGGCCGCCATTGCATTCCCGTAGTGGCGCAGCCGGCCAGATGCCGGAAAGGTTGACACACGATGCCTTACCCCACGATCCCCGCCACCCGCGGCTTCTTCCGCCTTCCTCAGGTGCTCTCCCTCTACCCCGTGTCGAAGTCGACCTGGTGGAAGGGCGTGGCCGAAGGCCGCTACCCGAAACCGGTCAAGCTCGGCGAACGTGCCACGGCCTGGCGCGCTGAGGACATCCTCGCCCTGATCGAAGCCACCTCCAGCGTCAAGGAGGCGGAATGATCATTCGCGCGCCCCGCCCCAAGGCGGAGTACTACGTCCTCAAGAACGAGATTGCCAACGATGCTCGCCTTTCGTGGGCGGCGCGCGGCCTGCTCATCCATTTGCTGACCAAACCGGATGATTGGACCGTGAGCGTGACGGCCCTCGTCAACCAGACCAAGGGGGCCACCACCAAATCCGGACGCGACGCCGTCTACTCGCTGCTGAAAGAGCTGATTGCCGCCGGCTACGTTCGCCGCACCCGCAGCCGCGCCAGCAACGGGACCCTCGGGAAGGTGCTCCACGAAGTGCGTGAAGAACCACTTCCGCCCGAGCCGCACGTGGCTCACCCGCATCTGGCCAATCCGACGCAACAAAGTACTGTCACTGAGAAAGTACTGAGAGAGCAGAATTCCGCTGCAGCGGCGCAACAGGGGAAAACCCCTGTTCCGCCCGTCGCCAAAGCTTCGAAATCGAAGAGCGCGAAAGTTGAGCCGCACCCCTTGTGGGACGTGGGCGTCAAAACCCTCATCGAAGCCAGCGGCGGCGAACTGGACGAGAAGGCCGCTCGCGCCCTCGCCGGGCTGCTCACCGCCACGTTCAGCCCGGACTATGCTCCGACTGTCATACAGGAGGTATGCCAGCAGGCCACTGAAGACGGGGAGCCCGTCGGCGCCGCCGAGCTGCGGTTCGCCATTGCGCATTACATCGAAGACTACTAACGGCCGCTTGCCTAGCCCCTCTGGCATCCGACCCATCACAATCTGAAACGAGGCGCTACGCAGAGACTTGAGCTTGCGACCGGCGAGGCGGAGAAGCTGCAACCAATTACCGAGATCGGTACCGGCCAGCCACAGGACAAACATCGAGCGCTGCTGGCCGAGATCATCCGCAAGCTCAACGACCTTTTTGAGGTGCAACTGACCGATGACGACAAGCTTCAGTTCGTCAACGCCCTCAACGCCAAGATGCTAGAGAACACCGCGCTGCAGCAGCAGGCCAACAGCGACGCGGAGCCGCAGTTCCAGAACTCCCCCGATCTCCGCACAGCCCTGATGGACGCGATCATCGACTCCGGGGATGCCCAGCGGTCGATGAGCACGCAAGCCATCAACAGCGACAAGCTTCGCGGTGCCCTATTGGACATCCTTCTGGGGCCAGGACAGCTTTACCACGCGTTGAAAGCACGGGCCAGTCCGTCACCACCGTGGCTGGCAGAGGAAAACACGGGTCGCCAATCGCTACCGTCATGGTTTCATGCGCGAAACCAACAGCAACGAATTTAGGCATGCGAATCCGCCCGAAGATCGAATCCGTGTCATTTCTGGCCATAGACAACCTGAGCTTGTCTCGCTGTCAGGCCGGGCAACAGCGTGAAGCCACTCGCGCAGCCACGGTTCTGCACCAGCAAGGAGGACGAACGGTGGGCGAAACCACCCTCCGTGCCACCATCGGCCCGACAGTTGGCTCTCTGAAGATTGAGCATCGGCACGCCGATGGTGAAGCTTTTGATCAGCACATCGACCTCGTCAGCCTCGAAAGGCACTTCGGCGGACGAGTCTGGTTCTTCGTATGCCCGGCGACAGGAAAGCGCGCTCGCAGGCTCTACTTGTGGCCCGAGCAAGGTCGCTTCAGTCACCGGTTGGCCGCAAGCGCCCCTCCAACCTATGCCTCCCAGCGAGTCGGCGGTGCAAATCGCGTCATGCGCTCGATCTGGGCGATCCGGCGCAAGCTGGACGCGGATGGCGGACTGCTGTCCTCCTTCGACAAGCCCGATTGGATGTCACAGAAGCGTTTCATCGCTTATACCAGACGCTATTTGATACTTGCCGAACGGTTGGATCTGACGATGAAGGGCTACCGTCTGCGGGAGTAGTTCCTTCAGACCGCGGGTAGACGGCGGACTGCCCTCATCTCGGGCGGTCCTTTCGCCTTGCACGCAGCAACTACTCAGTGCTGATGCGGCGGGCACGGACTGGCATGCAACTGGCATGCAACTGGCACGCGGCAGGCACGCCACCGGGGTGCGACCGGGATGCACTCGGGATGCGCGCGGGAAACGACTGTCATGCGGGTGGCACGCCACTGTTATGCGACGGGCACTCGACTGGGGCAACAAACCAAGGCGGGCGAGGCACACGCGGTCAGGGGCGCGCCCTCCCTACAAATGGGCGATATGACTGAAATCATCAGCCCTCTTTCGGTCTACCTCTATGGGGAGGCCATCAGCTTCTCAGCCTCTCCTGACTAGCGCATCGCAGGGTGTGGCCCATCGAGAAGGTTTGCATGGCGACATGGTAACAACGAGAACACCAATGGCCTACTGCGGCAATACTTCCCGAAGGGTATCAATCTGGCCGATGTCTCGCAGACCAAGCTGGACGCCGTGGCACGCCAACTCAACGAACGGCCACGCAAGACGCTGGGCTACGAAACACCGGCAGAGCGATATCGACAAACTGTTGCGTCGATCGGTTGAATCCGCGGCCAGAAGCGGACATGGCAGCGTGCCCTTTCGCATCCTAGAGCGTCGGCGGATCCCCGTTCAAAACCTGCGTTTTGACGCCGCTTGTTCCGGGCAGAACGTGTGCATCTGTCTGCAGTAACACCACGCCAGGTGACAGGAGCGGTAACACTTCGGCTACGAAAGCATGAGGCAGGATGATGCGCGCTAGTTCGACCGAGTTGACCGGTTGGTGTGCCTCGTCCTCATGCCCCGGTATGCCAATCCGCACCCAAGGCGGCATCTTGCCGGGCTGACCGCCCGCCGCTACGAGGTACGCGTGCGTGCCTTGCGGTGTGCCGCCCGCGCCGAATTCGATGCGGGCGCGCCCGACTTCTACCCCATTGCGATAGACGAAGACGCGTCGATCCGCGGTGCTCATCACCAGGGATACGACTCCCTCCGGCGCTCTTTCCGGCTGCCAACGGAAGGCTTCGCCGGCATGTAGTGGCGCGACCTCCTCGCTTGCACCCGTGGTGGCACTGATCGGACTGATCGCGGTGGGATGCACGAGGCGCTCGGGTGCTTCACCGCTCTTCGTGATCACCACCACCATGCCCATGTTCGTGCTGTCGAACAGCGTCTGTGCGAACTGCGAAGGCAGGTGCACGCAACCATGCGATTCCGGGTAGCCCGGCAAGCCGCCGGCGTGCAGCGCCACGCCGTCCCAGGTCAATCGCTCCTGATACGGCATCGCCGCATTGTTGTACTTGCTGGAATGATGATCCTTGTCCTTCTGCAGGATGGTGAACACGCCGGTCGGCGTTTCATGCCCGGGCTTGCCGGTGCTAACGGTGGATACGGCCACCAGCACGCCGTTGCGGTACACATAGGCGCGCTGCTCCGTCAGGCTCACCAGCACCGCCATCGGCCCCATCGCCTTGCTGTCGCCACCCCAGATCCACTCGCCCGGCTTGAGCGCCGAAGGCGGCGTTTCCGCCGGGCTGGATTGCTTCGCGCCCCAGAACGGTACCGCCTCCGCCGCGACCGGCATCAGCAGGCAGCAAAACAACAGCAGGACAGACGTCTTCATAGGACACCTCGCGGTTGGGAAGTTCTCGCCTAAGCGCGCGGACGGTGCGCACTTGACCATGTCGGAACGAAAAGCGTAAGAGCAAGACCATCGTCGCCCTGACTTTGCCGCCGTTGGTGCCGCAATCAGGACCGACCAACGCATGGAGAAGGTATCAGAGCCACAACAAGAGCTACAGCCGCTGCGTGATATCCGACGCGCACCGCTAGCACACCGCGCTCAGCACATAGGTGCGTAAGCATGCTTACACAATGCGAGCTCATCTCCCCGAGCCGGGAGACCACACAAATTCGCCTCGCCGCGTCCGCATCGACCGCCTTATCGCTTGACTTCAGCGAACGACGGGCGCATATCAGTCCAGAGACCGAAAGCGTCGCCTTACAACACCGCATCGCAACTCTCGCGGGCCGAATCCCCTGTGACGTCGTGACATCCCGCCTTTGCGCCGAGGAACAAAATGTCATCCACGCTCGTGTTTGGCTCGATTGCCCTTCTCGCCGCGCTGGTCGGCCTTGCCCTTCTGGCGGGTTCGCGCTGGCGCGCGGTACGCATCGCCGGCTGGATAGGTGCGCTTTGGCTCGCCTACGCCGTTTACGAGACCGCTGTCCAGGTCTTCACGCCTGAAGCCGACATCCGCGCCGACCTGCTCCTGTTCTACCCCGTCCTGTTGCTGAGTGCACTATGGGCCCTGGTCGCGCTGGCGCGTGCAGGACGCAAAACCTGAGCCCTGCCCATGCCCATTGACAATGTGGCCAACGAACAAGTGGCGTCAGCCGTCGCATCGGCCGGCGTACCCGGCTTGCGTGTGGTTGCCAGCGCCACCGATGTCGCTCGCATGGAGCGCGACCCTGCTTGTAAGGTGCGCTTTACCGATGCCGTGCGCTTGGCTGTAGAGGCATTTCTCGGCGATCGCCGTGGCAGTGGCCAGGCTGGCCGGGACGCGCCACTGGATCTCGTGATCGAAACACCGGAAGCGCATGGTCTGCCACCGCGCCCGACAGATGCGCAGGCCGGTGAGGTGCTGCGCGGTTACCTGCGTCGGGATGCAGGTGCGGCGCTCGTCCTGCTCACGCCGGTGACGCTGCGTGAACCGCAATATCAGTTCACGCCGGAGTATGGCGAAGCCGTTGATCGGCACTGGGTGTTCCGGATCATGCTCCCCGACAGCTTCGACTTGATGACGTGGGCGGTAGTCGACATCACCGGCCAAGCCCCTTCCTACGCTTATACGATCGAATGAATGCTCTCCCTTCCTTCCTTGTACTGATTCTTCTGCTGGTTGCCACTGGCTGCACGCGCACGCCCCAACACACTGCGCCTGAAGCGGCCACTGTGACACCACCCCCTGCTGCCGAGCCCCCGCCTGCGCCCGAGGCGCCACCCCTCGATGCTCCTGCCAATATGGCGCCCAACTTCGTAGCCTCCACCAACGAACCGTTCTGGACGGTCAGTGTCAAGGGTGACGCCGTTGTCCTCACCGGACTCGATGGCGAGCGCGAACTGGCGCTGCAGTCCAACGAGCAACTCTTCGATGGTCGCAACGTGATCGCCACTGATGAGAAAGGACGCGTCGAAGTGCGGGTGACGCCGCGCGCCTGCCAGGACTCGATGTCCGGCGAAGACTTTCCCTATACCGTACGGGTGACAGTGGACCAGGACGCGCCGGTACTGGGATGCGCGCGAGATCCCTGATGGGCGCGCGATGGTCGCAGGCCGCCGCCCATGGCCTGCTCGCAGGTCCGCTGCTGGGCTTCACTGTGTGCCTGATTCCTGGGCCCGCGCAGGCGCAGGCGGACCCCACCGACACCCCGCTCTCGGCTTGCCTGACGCGTGCCGCGGCCACGCTGCCAGAGGCGCCCCGCGCTGCCTTGGAGAGGATCAACGGGGTGTCACGTCGCTTGCTGGCCGTGTCCGGCTACCTGCGCAGCCAAGATCTGTCAGAACGCTGGAGCTGGGACACGGCCCGCATCCGGGCTTATGAAGCTACGCCCGAGAAACAGGCTGCCCAGGCGGAACTGGCCAAGGTGCAGGCAGCATTCGCCCAGACCAATCCGGGCTTCGCGCTGCGTATCAATACTCAAGTCCGCAGCCTGAACGTGCAGTTGGATCACTGGAATGCGAATGCCTCCGTCCAAGCTGCGGCGACCGCTCTGGCATCACCCGCCGAGGCGGCGTGCAGGGCGTCGCCTGATACCTTCACCGCATGGCTGCGCGGTTGGCGCCCGCCCGTATCGCCCTCCGTCGCCGTTCCCGGCCTGTCGCCACACGGCCAGGGGCGCGCCTACGATTTCCAGGTGGTGACGGTGGACGGTGTGCTGGTTGCCGGCACCGATACGCGGCGGATCGACGCGGATTGGATCGCCGGCGGCTGGGACCGGAAGCTGGCCGCCGCCGTCGCGAGCGGGAGTCCCCAATTCCACGGACCGCTGGTGTCGCCCCGCGAGCCTTGGCACTTCAGCTACGAGCCCTGACCCCGACGGCCCGCCGCAGCGTCGCCGCGGTGGGGCCGACCAGCTTCATCGCGTGTAGATCAGGCCGGTGGTGCCGGCATCCGAGTCACGCCAGGTGTCCTCGCCCTTGAGGCGGCGATCGCCCTCTTCAGCGGATGCGCCGTCACTATGCGAGCGAACCCAATCGCGGCAGGCGCTCGGGTTGAGCGCGCTCTGCTGGAGCTGACCAGAGTTGCCGCCAACGTCACAGGTTTCGCGACGCGAAGCGAAGCCCAAACTGTTATCGAACCCAGCCCGACGGCCTGAACCATGCAGACGCTCGAGGCGGCTGAAGAAGTTGTCGACCTGACTCTGTGCGATGCGCCGGGTCGACTGGGCCTGCGCATTGATCAAGCCACGCACGTCCGGATCCCTGGTCGGGTCGGGGCGCGCGTCCACGCAGAATCGGCCCCAATCGGATCGCGCTGCAGGCAGCGTTTCTTCAAGCAATCGCTTCGTGAGCCACCGGGTTTCCGTTTGGGCAAAAAGTTGCACATACTGCCGTCAGATCAAACCAATGTCCGCGAGCGAAGTGTTGCCGACGGCAAGACCAGCGTGGTCCGTGCAGGGCCGGCCCTTTCATGAGCCAGCCCTGACAACTGCATTGATCAGCCGCCGGTGATCAGGACATCGGGGATTTCATACACCTCAACGGTACCGATGCGGACCACCGAAACCTCGCCGCGTTGAGTCGCACTGAATCTCGCCGCCCCGTCACTGGACACGGCCCTGCCGTCGCGGAAGAGGATATTGCGCTCACCGCCGTCGGGCGTGTCGATGTGAACGGTCGCGCTGGTCGCCCGACGGATCACCCCGGCTCGGCAAGACGTCATTGGCTTGCGCGGCTCCGCAACGCAGCGGATCTGGGTCGTCGCGTGATAGGGGGTGCCCGCAACCAGTGCATCACGCGAGTGGAACGGGTGATTGCCTTGCCCGCCAGCCGCTCCCAACGAGCCGCGGCGCGCCGAAATGCTGAGCGCGAAACGCGCGATTTCACCGCGGCGACCGGTTGCCCGCATCTGATAGACACGGATCGTGTAGATGCCACTTCGTCCGGTTTCGGCCTCGAAGCTGTTACCGCTGTTCGACCCCACGAAGATCGCCTGTCCGGTCGACCCCGGCTCCATGACGTTGAAGTATGGCGAGCCGCCAAGACCCTGCATCTTCACCGAGAACATCTGACCAGCGTTCAGTTGAAGGCGATAATCGACGTACTGCTCGCCCGAAATCGTTCCATTGACGGTCGTCCCCGAGCTGCCACGAGCGAAAGTGACGTTATGCACCTGCTGCGCCAAGACGGGTGTCGCGATCGCCAACATCATCGTCACGAATGCTGCTGCCATACGCATGATTGGTCTCCTATTGACGTGCCAGATTTCGGTAGACACTCAGTTGCCGCTCTGCTCACGGCGCCTCTCGAACGTCTTGACCTCAATCGACCGAGCCCGAAAGATTTTCGGGGTTACCCGAAGCGCAAGCCGTCCCGTCATGGCGCGGCCAGATTTTCATGTCCGGTGCCGGACTTGCCACAACTAAGGCCTTTGTTCGCAGGTCCTCGCGCTATCCAACATGGCCTTCAACTTCGGCCCAATGCCTATCGCGCGAAGCTGCGAACACAGGCGCGAGGCGCAGGCCCTCCTTTTCGGAGCAATCCTGTCGCCTCGCACCCCTGGATCATTCGGCAACCACAAGCGCGAACGTGCCCCAGTGGAAGATCGCGCCATTCGGCAGGTCGGTGAAATGCACTTTGTCGGCACCATGCATCCAGATGGTTTCGCCGCGCTTGCCAGCGAACATGAAGGGCGTACCGTTCCCCATATGCACTTCAAAGACCGTCGCGCCGCCATACCCCGGCCGCTGCGTGACGGAACAATCGCCATCGAACAAGGTGCGACCAGCGGCCGTATTGGTGAGCTTGCAGATCGCTTGCTCCGACGAGGTGGCGACGGCCGGACCCGACTTCACCCGAGTGGTGTATCCGGGGGGCCTGCTACGACTCTGACCGCAATCCGAGGCGGAAGTGCCTTGGATGCTCGAGATGCGTCCGTTGTCGATCGCAGCGGAGACGCACGTGTTCGAGTTGCCGTTCCACCAGAATGCGGCGATGCCCATGGTCTTGATCAATGTGTAGCCGCGGCTTTCCATTTCACCATCGAAGGATGAGCCCCTGGCCCCGAGCAGATCCCTGAGGTCAGACGGAGTGGCCTGCGCGAGCGCAGCGATTGGTGCGAGCGCCATCAAAGCGCATGCGACGGCGGACAGAACTACTTTCATCGTCATTCTCCCTTTGTCGAAGATTCGAAGCCGATTCTGCGGATGTTTGCCAAGAGCTTGAACGCGGCGGGAGCGCGTGAACCCTTGTCTTTTCTAAGCGCAAGGCATCGCCCGGCTTGTTCGCTGGTAACCGTACAACTTCTAGATCCCCTCCTCGCGATGCATGCTCAGTTCTTCTGGAACACGGCGCGGCAGCCGCGCTCGACCCAGACCGTATGCCTGGAAAGGCCCCAACTGACGCCCTCGTTGCACGGCGAATGGCTGAGCTGGCGGACCACGCGCACGTTGCCACGGGTGTCCATTGGGCATTCCACGCGCTGGTTGCCGATGGACTCACAGGTGACCTGAGTGCCGCTGCCGTGGGAGTAGCCGCGGTAGCTGGTCTGGCTGTCACGGTCGCGACTGCCCGAGGCATAGCCCTGCTGGTAGGAGTTACCGCTGTAGGTGTTGTAGGACTGGTTGTAGAGACCGTCACGATAGCCGCGTTCGAACTCGGCTTCGCTATTGCTGTCAGCGCCATGACTTCTTTCGTCGTGGTGATGAGACTTGTGCGCCATCGCTGCGATACCGAGGATCGCGGCTGCACCAATGGCCACCGCCGCTGCGTTGTCACCACTGCTCTTGCTGCTTTCGCTCTGGCCGCAATCCGATGCTGGCGAGGTGACGACGGAGGCGACCTTACCGCCCTCCGATCGCATCACGATGCAGCGCTTGCGAGCGCTGTTCCACCAGTACTCATAGCCTCCCCCATCATGTGACCGCTGGTGATAGCCTCGCTTGATCAGCTCGCTACGGCCCCAGGCAGTGTCCTGATAATCCAAGTCAGCGAGATCGGTCACCGGATCCTGTGCAGCGGCACCAGCCGTCACAACGATCGCTGCCAAGCACAGCGAGCGCCCGGCGTTCTGCAGACAACGCTTCATAATTTATCCCCGTAGATATAAGGAAGACCCACCCAGCGCCAGGCCGGGTCGAGCTGATGTTTCTTGCGGACCAGGCGTAATAGGGCGCCACTCCCCCAGTGGCGTTCCGGCACTAGTCCCGACTTGCTCCTCGAGTGTGACACTCCGTTGGTGTCAGTATCTTGCTAACCAATACCTATGTAGACGCGTTGGCGCACATCAAACGAGCGTTCACCGGCATTTTGGATGGGAGTGGATGTCGTCGACGGACAACACTTCGCCTTCCGCCATCGTCATCTGAACGCACAGCCGGCTGGCAGGATGATAGAAAATGCCGTACTGCGTATCCCCGCTTTCGATGGAGTCCACGCTCCTGAAGCCGCGCGAGGTCATGACGTCGATCGCGTTGATAGAGCTTTGGTGCGCGAGATCCTTGTAGCGGGGTGCAGGTGCCGCATGCGGGTGACTGGGCGATGGGCTGGATGATCCGAAGCCGGCCCTGGCGTTCTGCTCTTTGGTCTTGTTGATGTCGCAACCCTGAGCTTCGGTCACCTGCGTGCATCCCGACCGCTCCAATTTGGCGCGGTACTTTGCGTCAATGGCACTGGCGCTGAAACTCACTGCCACACAAGCCACAATCAAACCAACAACTGACGTCCTGACTGCATTCATGACGACTCCTCGTTGTTAAGTAGAGGTACCGGACCAACTGTCGAAAGCGCGCTTATTTTTGGACTCGTGCTCCATGATGAGGATGAGCAATCCTGCGCACCTGCTGGCGGACGTTATAGGCGAATTAGTTATGCTCAGGTGAAGACTTTGAAGCAACCTTCTGGGCCCGGCGCACCATTAGACGCCACTCTGTAACTTGCGTTACAAAAGGTACCATTATTAAGTATGGCCCTGGTTCGACTGGTTCACCCTACCAGGGCCGCGGTGACTAGGTGACTGGTCACAGGCATCGAGAGCGCCCCTACCAAGCGCGGGACCGGGAGGGTGGCGTGTGCGTCATCGCCGCAGACGGCATTGCGCGCCCCATCGTCTTGTCTAGGAACTCGTGCGGCGGGCGGGCGGGCGTTGTTGCCCCGCGCGGGTGGTGAGCGCATCCTAAGTCACGGGCCATCATGGCCCACGGCCGAGTGCTTCGTAGACTTTCGAACGCTCGCTTTCCATCCTGACTGGAGCGATCCATGCGCCATGCAAACATGATGCTGTTCGGATGTGCAATGTCCGTCCTGCTAGTCGCGTGCCAGAAGCAACCCGAGTCAACGGCGACGGAGACACCGGCACCCGCGCCGCTGCCCCCGGCCGCGACGGAGACAGCGGCGCCCGCCACGGAGGCCAGTGCGCCGGCTGCGAGCGCTGATACCGATCTGAGCGACGGAAATCTCCGCAGCCGATGCAAAACTGAGGTCGCCAAGGCTTACGCGGTTGGCGACAGCCAGATTACGGTTGGCGATATAGTCAACGCAGAGAATGCTTTTACCATCGACGGAAGCGTCGACAAGGGCGCCGAGGGCGTGAAAGCCTTTGCCTGTCGTTTCGATGGGCAACGCCAGTTCATCGATGTCATGGCGATGACCTCGGACGGAGAATGAAGTGAGAAGCGCTCCAGTCCTCCCGCTCTGCTATGCGCTACCGGAAGAAACTCCGGCAGACCAATACCAACAATGATCTGGGCAGTGGTGCTATGTGCGGTCACGCCACGCGATTGGCCGCCCTGCTCGATCCGCGATGGCTGCGCGGGTTAGCTAACGAAAGCGTTCATGACGGCCGCGCGATCTTTCAATCTCTTGGCGAGAGGTTGGTGATCGCGCAGTTGTGTCGGATGGGGATTCAATCGATTTCAGGCGAATCGACGCTTCCGACTTGGCCAAGTATTGCGCGGCGCCGCTTGGCACGGTTGCAGCAAGTCCTGAAACGCCTGCCGGCGTCCGCAAGGATTGGCGCTAGAACTGACGCGGGCGGCACCTAGGTACCGCCCGGCCAGACTCAAAACTCCTTCTCGAGATTCAACTGTAGGCCATGGTCCCTATGACCGTCGCCGTCGAACATGCCCCGATACTCAAACCGCATCGTCCAGGCGTAGTCGGTATCGAAGATCAAGCCAGCACCGAGGCGCAGTCGGTTGCGATCGAATGACGACGGCGAGAGGGTGTAGAAGGGGCCGCCAAGGAGATCAGCGTAGCTCAACCCCGCATCACCACCATCGGCAAACTCGCGCTGGTACTCCAGCCTGAACTGCGGGGTCAACCACCCCCAAGAGACCTGCTTGCGATAGTCGATGCGCACGCCGATGTTTCCGGTGGTGCTGTCGACGTCCATCGCACGGTAGCTCAGCGCGAGAGTCGGGTGGCCACTCTCGGCATACCCATCGAGAGTGGCGCGGGCGATGTCTATTCGAGCATACGGAGTGAACTGAACATCTGAGCGGCTGATGTCCGCACCCATCGCGATCGACCCGAACCATTGATCGCCATCGCGTTGACCGACAACGAAGCCACCTGGGCCGGAGAGGAAGCGACGCATGTCGTACGACAAGCTCTGGTAACCGAACAGCCCGTCCACGAACAGGCTGCTGTCCGTGTGGTAACTGGCGTAGACGACGTACGAATACGCCTTGCCCTGCAACCGGCTGCCGTGCTCGCCGACATCGTTGTCGTCACGCGCGTAACCGAGGCCCGCGCCCAGCGACAGGGTCGGACTGAGGTCGACGTCGGCGCCCACGCTGATGCCGTCGGTCTCGATGTCGACCCCCGAACCGCCTTGACCATCGAAGCTACCTGAGCGGATGGTGCCGCTCAGCCAGACGCCGAACGGGCGGCTCGACGCTTTGTCACTGTCGGGCGCGGCAGGCGTGCGCTCGTCTTCAGCGGACGCGCCGCCACTGTGCGAGCGATCCTCGTCGCGGCAGACGCTCGGGTTGAGCGCGCCCTGCTGGAGCTGACCAGAGTTGCCGCCAACGTCACAGGTCTCGCGACGCGACGCGAAGCCCAAACTGTTATCGAAGCCACCCCGACGGCCTGACCCGTGCAGTCGCTCGAGGCGGCTGAAGAAGTTGTCAACCTGACTCTGTGCGAAGCGCCGGGTCGACTGGGCCTGTGCATCGATCAAACCACGCACGTCCGGATCCCTGGTCGGGTCCGGGCGCGCGTCCACGCGGAACGTGATCATCGCCTCAGCCGAGGTCGCGAATGCATTGGTTAAGGTGTAACGCACGGTGGCCGCGCCGGTGAAGGCGCCATCCGGTGTGAAGTGCAGCAGATAGCGTGCGTTGGCGCCGCTGCCTACTTGCTCGACCGAGGTGGTCCCGGCATTCGCCGGACTGAGCGCGATCAGGTTGGCGGCAGTGAACGGTCCACCCGTGGCGCCTTCGGTGAGATCAACAACCACTTCGTTGCCGGAGATGGCATTCACATCGCGGGAAACCGCGGTCGGCACCGGATTCACCGTGACCGTCACCGTGGCCGCGTTCGAGGTTCCGCTGGGGCCGGTAGCCGTGTAAGTGAAGGTGTCGGTGCCGGAGAAGCCCGGATTCGACGTGTACGTGGCGACAAGGCCGCTGACAGTCGCCGTGCCATTGGTTGGTGCACTGGCTATGGCGATGCTGTCGATCACGCCAGTGTCGTTGGCAGTGACGTCAATGGTGACTGCGGCACCCGCCAACGCCATGGCGGTGTCGTCAGCAACCAGCGGCGGCGCCGAACTGATCACGATCGAGTAGACCTGGCTGCCTGTGAAGCCGTTGGCATCTGTCGCGCTGACGGTCAGGTTGAAACTGCCGCCCGCCGTCGGAGTGCCCGATAGCATACCGTCCGACGCCAACGTTAGTCCGGCGGGCAGCGCTCCCGCGCTCACCGCGAAGGTGTACGGACCAGTGCCGCCATTGGCGCTGATCGCCTGGCTGTAGGCGGTGCCCGCCGTGCCCGCCGGCAGCGTCGCCGGCGCGACCGTGATCGTGATCGTGGGTGCCGCGATGACGAGAGCATACCCTTGGCTGCCGCTGAAGCCATTGGCATCCGTCGCGGTGACAGTCACGTTGAAACTGCCGGCCACCGTCGGAGTGCCCGACAGCGTGCCGTCGATGGCCAAGATCAGGCCGGTCGGCAAGCCGCCGGCCGTCAGCGCGAAGGTGTATGGAGCGGTGCCGCCGCTGGCGCTGATCACTTGGCTGTAGATGGTGCCCGCCGTGCCCGCTGGCAGCGTGGCCGGCGTGACGGTGACTGTCGGTGCCGCATCGTCGTTGATGATCGTGACCGTGCCGGCGGCATTGCCCACGGTCGCGCCGACCACGTTGCTGACAGTAAGCGTGAACGTCTCGTCGGCTTCGATGTTGGTGTCGCCGATCACGAAGGTCCCGATCTGGACGCTGGCCTGGCCGGGCTGGATGTGGAGCGGGCC